>MDTD01115191.1_pt1 | contig 24191 bp, 22 predicted proteins | sample 811221 | NCBI WGS metagenome assembly MDTD01 (sample SAMN05326646, study PRJNA326480) | marine metagenome | isolation source: seawater | place: Pacific Ocean: South West | collected 2011 | reverse complement strand
GTGTCGAGCCGGGATTGAGCGAAGCTCAAATTCAGGACACAAACAACATGTTTGATACCGAAATTTTCTCCAGCTACGGATGACGCGCGAGCTGTCAGCTCGCGGCTATTGAACCTGCTTTTTCAATAGTCGCAGGCTGACTTGCGTGCGCGTCAGACGCTGCATCTGAATGAAAAACGCTCAAGAGATACTCAGCCATACTTGTGTGTCAGTGCTGTATTTGACTGATAAATGCTCTGGCGATGCGCATGAAAAAGGCTGTGACCTGAGAGGATCACAGCCTTGGTGTTCTGTCTGTATTTCGAGCAGGTCTCGCGTTTTGAGACGCAAACCTTGAGCCTAAACCCTTGCCAGAGTCAATCTGGCGAAGTTGGTTATGCAGCCTGGATCGAGGTGATCTTGACGCTGATGTAGGGCTGACGGTGACCATTGCGACGCTTGTAACCCTTGCGGCGCTTGAACTTGGTGATGATGATCTTTTCGCCGGACTCTTCGGAAAGAATGTCAGCGGTGACCTTGGCACCCGCGACGGTCGGCTGACCAATCTTGGAGTCTTCACCTTCGCCACCGACGAACAGGACCGTATCAAAGGTCAGCGTCGCGACGTCTTCGGACAACTCACGATTAGCGACTTTGATGATATCGCCTTCGGAGACTTGAATTTGATTACCGAGATCTTCGATGACTGCAAACATGGCATCACCTTCTATAATTAGCTGTTAAACAATTCGAGCCGAGCAATATATCAGAATCGTTGAGGTAATGCAAGGGGGATGTGAATTGACGGTGCATAACGTTCCATGGCCATTCTCTGATAAATGAACGCAACCCATCAATAACACTCTAACCTTCGTGATCAAAGGGTTCGCGTGTTTGCTGATATGAGCCAACTTTCTTAAAGTTGTATTTAACTACTCATCAACTCACATTGAATATCCGGGATCCTTCAATTGCGTGAATCCGTCAAAGCCGTTTTCAGTGTCATTCTGATGTTTGCCATAATTCCGGTAATGATCAGTTTCCTCCCTATTGTTTCAGATGATATTCCACCAGAGTCACGATGGTTTATGCGTGTATGGGGAGGCAGTTTTTCATTCATCGCATTAGTGATCATTCTCAAATTACATTGGAAGAAGGATGCCTCATTAGATCATCTCAAACTGCTCACGAAAAAGTATTTTAACTCAGACGGTTTTGGTTTTATACCGACGACTACATCTGTGAACGGCAGTGGTTATTTGCTGGTCTATTTTCAAAACCAATTTGATCATCCCTGCCATGCTTGTATTGCCATTCGTCCAGGTGTTAATTTTTTTATGAATCGAGCCAATATCCAAACTTATATCTTCAATGTGAAATGCCCAGCTATGGGGTATGGCGTGGTTCAAATGCCTATTGGACTACCCCGTAAAGTCCAAGGTAAAAAACAAACTTTCGAAGTCGGATGTTCCGTTCAATACCCGCAAGGTAAAGGCCAACGTGTTTGTTTTAACGATGGAATTTACCTACGGGCTAATAGTCAGTTTAAAGATGAATTTGGTACTGCATTGAAGGTTGCCAGCGTTGCAAGTGGATCTGTTTTGTCCATTGTCACAAGCAAACCTGCCAGTATCGTACTGAAGTTGCCTGATCATGTGGCTGAGCAGTTGTCGCACCCGCCAACACAAACGCTTCGTATTTTATGGCAGTCCGGTGATCCACCACTTCAACCTGATAACAAGTAGTCACTCGCTGACCTTCGTCGGATCAGGGCGGTAGAGTCTTGTTTCCAAGGCCCAGATTTTTTCGGTGAAGTTGCCACCAGCCTGCTCAGTTTGATCACCTTCGGGCTTTTCGTCATCGCTGCGGCTGCTGGAAATCGACATCTGCATCTTGGCATCAAGGTCATCGAGGTGCGAGATAAAAATCGCTTCGGGAGTCGATGGGATTTTCAGGGCGCCGAATTCGGGCTTGCCATGATGGGACAGAATAATGTGTTCGAGGACCATCAGGATCGGCGTGGGGACTTTGGTGCCTTCGGCTTCGCAGATACGGGCATGGTCATGGAGCATGGTCAGGCCGCGACCGATGTGTCCGACGAGTTGGCCTTCGTCGGTGTAGCCAAAGCCGGTCTGCCAGGTCAGTTCGCTGGTCTTGCCCAGGTCATGCAGGAATAAGCCCATGAGGACAATGTCGCGATTCAGCTGCGGGTAGTGTTCGAGCATGCCGTCAGCGAGTTGCATGAGACTGAGCGTATGTTCGAGCAGTCCGCCGAGGTAGGCATGATGCAAGGTCATTGCAGCAGGGGCCACGCGGAACTTGTCCATCAAGTCCTTGTCAGCCATGTACGTATCAGCCAACGCTTTGATGGCAGGGTTTTCCAGCCCCATGATGAGCATGTACAGTTGGCTGAACATCTCTTCAATATCTCGCTGCGTGGTGGGCAGGAGCATCGCCAAATCTTCAGGTGTTGGTTCGATGGCAGCGATCTTCTGGATGATGACCTGCATCTCGCCTTGATACGGTTGGGTTTGACCTTCGAGCCAGACAAAGCCGTTGGTGGGCAGTTGGGCATACAACTCTTCGGTTGCGTTCCACATCCGCCCTGGGGCTCGTCCTGTGGCGTCTTGGAGCAGACACTTGAGGAAGGGTTTACCGGTACGGGTCTGACCCAGCTGACAGTTTTGGATGGCGTAGGTGCCATCAATGAACTGGTTGGGGCCGAACGATTTGATGTTGATATGTTGTGCCACGTGAGCATCGTAACCCCGGAAGCATTTGATGCCAAACGGCAGGGAGGCAGTAGTGAATAGGCAGTAGTGATTAGAGCAAGACAAATAACATCGAGTTGTACAAGTTGTCTTTATGACTTTTTCAAATCCCTAATCCCTAACCACTTTTCATAAGCTTGATGTTCAAGGCGATCATCCTGCTAATCAACTTATATCCAAGGCTGGCAAACCATCAAGGCTGGTGACATTTTTCTTCGCCTGATAGTCAGCGACACCCGCAGGGCCTTTTTTGACTGCCCAGTCTGTTAACTTTGTGCGTTGTCCTTGATATTCATACAAAGGCACGCCATACCCGCAGGAGTCATTGATGCGTTTGGCGGTGATATGAATGATTGAACGAACCCCATCAGTCGATGCTGTGAAGCTTGGTAGCAGTGAGTCGAACTCTGAATTGTCAGGCAGAATCACACGTCCCTTGCCATGAATCCGCAGGATGTTGGGCGCCCCGTCAAAGGCACAGAACATAATGCAGATGCGTCCGTTCTCGCGAAGATGAGCAATCGTTTCGATCCCTGAGCCGGTGTAATCCAGGTAGGCGAAGGTTTGATCATCAAGAATCGCAAACGTCCCGCCGACACCTTTGGGGGAAAGGTTGATATGCCCGTCTTCGCCGCCAGCCATAGGAGCCGTGCCGACGAAGAACATCTGCTGTTGATGGATGAATTCACGTTGACGATTGTTGAGTGCGACGGTGGTGGGCATGGGTTGCGTTCCTCATGGGTTGGACCTGTATAAGCCTAACACATGACCGTGCTGGAACATTCCATGAAAAAGCAAACCAGCGTGGGGTGGACACTGGTTTGCTTGATGAAATGGGTTGGCAATCGTTGCCAACGGGAGAAATCAATTATGGGTCGATCAATGTGCAGGCTGACCATCATGACGTGGTGGGCGTTGGTTGGGTCCTTCAGGGCGATACTTGTCCATGACCGCATCAAGTTTGTCAGGATCAACACCCAACGCTTCGGAGAGCACTTTGCGATTGTTCTGTTTCTGCGTCTCCGTCGGTTCTTCACCACGTTTTGCAGGCGTCACCAACTTGAATGCTTCGCGGAACTGCTCGGCAGTCACACCAAGCTCTTTGGCGACAGCTTCCACCGGACGCCCATGATCTGGATCATCCATCGCAGAAGGGGGTGGGGGCATGTGACGGCGATGAGGTCGGTTGTCCTCTAATGCCTGTGCAACTTTTTGAGCATCGACATTCAACGCCTTGGCAAGCGCTTGATGGTTTTCATCACGTTGAGCTTCGGTAAGCATGTGTCCGGGCTTGCGATGAGGCAGTTGGCGATGTGCTTCGCGCAGTGCATCGGTCGTAACGCCTAACGCGGTGGCAATCGCTTGTTCGTGCGCTTGGCGACCGGCATGACGCGGGGGGTGTGGGCAGTCTTGCGGGGCAGCTTTTTGACAGGACTTGGTTGGATTCGCAGAAGTGTCATCAGTCTGATTTGCAGCCTGATTGGATTTGGCGCCCAGACTCAGAATGATGCCAAGCATCAGCAACTGAACCACGATAATGCCTGGGATAATAGGGTTTTTCATGAGGTGTCCTTGGCAATCAATTCAAGGTGTCGGCGTACAGCTAGGTGTTTGTACAACGTTCCTGATCGGTTGGTATTGCCAGGGACTTTGGAAAAACCGTGATTTTATGCAAAACGCCTGTTACATATTGGCTTGGATTGGCACCTTTGCGGGTTGTCCGGTTCGTGCGGATTCATAAATCGCATCCATGAGTTGGCTTTGAATGATGCCGTTGCGTGGACTGGTTCGCGGCTTGGCTTTGCCTTGAATCGCATCAATGAAATTGTGGGTCGGGGATTGATGTCCCATGTCATCGGTAATAGGTGGATACTTGATTTCGACTTCATTTTTAAACATGCGAAGCCAACTGCCTGCCCAGCCATCAATATCAATCCTGCCATACTCAAACATAAAACTCAGCGGCCCGGTGTTGGCATTGCTGTTACCCGCGACGGCAATGCTGGCCAGGACTCCGTTGGTAAATTTGATGACAAACACGCTATTGATATCCACCGGCGTGTCATGATTGTCCACCATCGCAAAAACGGTATCGACATCACTCTGAACCGACCAACAGAGACTGTTTAGCAGATGAGCGCCTGAGTCATAGGCCATACCCCCGCCGGAGAGTTCGGGCTTCTGTCGCCACAAGCCGATGGTCAGGTTCATCCAGTTTTGAGTGATATGCCCACTGATGACTTCGAGCTTGCCTAACTCACCGGATGCAATCACGGATTGGAGAAACGCAAACTCCGGCGAACATGGACTGTTGTAACCGACGACCAGAATCTTCCCGGTCTGCTCCACCTTTTGGGCAAGCGCATATGCCTGATCCAGATTGGTGACCATCGGCTTTTCAAGGTAGACATGGCATCCGGCTTCCAATGCTTCGCAGGCATGCGCAAAGTGCAGCGTATGAGGCGTCGCAATGAATACCGCATCGGGCTTGGCCTGCTCGTACATCCGGGCAGCATCGGTAAAGATCGCAGGCTTTGGATTCATATCACCAAGATGTGAGTCGATGAATTTTTCGACCTGTTGGGTGGTTACATCGCATAACGCGACCAGCTGGGCATCGGCGATTTTGAGGATGCGTTTGGCATGATTCTGCATGTATCCGCCGCAACCTAAAAATGCGATTTTGACTTTGGACATCGTGCTGCTCCATCGGTGTGAAAGTAGCAGGTGATTATGCCCTTAGTTGACTGCTCAATACAAGGTTAATTGGCGCGCTTATTGATTATTTTGTGACAAACCTGCCGAAGTTCATTAAGCAGCATGCAGATGGATATTCATACCGGCAATCCCAACGCTTCTCGGAGAGTAGATTTGATTTGTTCACCTTGATGGGCTGAACAATAAAGGTTGTGTGTAAAGCCCACTGCAAGTTCACAAGTCCGATCCGCAAAGCCTTGAGCGCCCCCAAATCCGCCATGTCCAAATTGAAGACAGGTCGAACCATCCGTATACGTCACGGGACTGTAGGTATATCCCAGACCAAAACGGTTGTTGCCATCCAAATGTGGGTATTGTTCGGTGGTCACCGTATCCATCCGCTGATCGTCAAGCAGTTGCACGCCATCCACGCCACCAGGTAACAGCGAAGCGTAGTGTCTGGCAATGGCTCTTGCGGTCATGATCCCACCACTGCCTGGGCTGCATGATTGCCTGGCTGTCGATTGATTCATCATCTGATGCAACGGTTGTGTCCAGCCGGGAATCGCTTGGGGGATGCTGTCATCCACTACTGGCTGGCCGTCGTCAAAAATGTGCATCAACGTCGCAACACGTTTTTCAACATCTGCGGGGATACCCATGAACAATTCATTTTCCAACCCCAAAGGCAAAGCGATTTCGTCTTGCAACATTGCTGACACGCTGCGCCCATCAATGCGACGAGCCACTTCGCCAAGCAGAAAACCGTAGGTAATTGCGTGGTATTCCATGACCTCGCCTGGCGCGTTGGCAGGCTTCTGCTTTGCAATGGCATCACACATCGCATCCCAATTGCAGAACTCGGTCATACCAATCCCCATGGGCATGAATTGCATGCCCGACACATGACTCATTACATGCTTGATGGTGATGGCGGACTTCTCTTTGTGCACTGCTGCAAACTCCGGCCAGATGTCAGCAATGGGCATCTCGTAATCCAACTTGCCATCCGAAGCGAGCTTGTGAATCAGCGTGGCCATGAAGCCTTTACTGACTGAAAACACGGGAAAAAGCGTCTCTTTTGTCACTGGTTGCTTGCTTTGATCATCCATCACGCCCATTGCGATGTCCACGACACATTCGCCATGGTGATATGCCATCAATTGAACGCCCCATTCGGAACCTTCATCAATGAGTTGGGAAAACAGGTCGGTGAGTTGTTGTTGTGCAGTAGGCATGGTGAACGTCTTTACTTTTCTGGCTTGGGTTCGAGCAGTTGTATTTTGGGTTCCTGGAGCTCGATGTGATGCTTGATATAAAGCTGGCGATACTCAGAATTGCCCCAATAGCTTTTCTTGTTGCCCACCACATGGTTGCCATGGAATCGAACATATTGATTGTCAGATCCATTGTAGGTTTGACCATTGTGCTCAATGAGATTGTTGTTGATATCTACATTCTGGCATTCATTAAGACTGAGGGCTGTAAACGTGTTGTGATGCAGATGACATTGGAACACGACGAGCTTGTTGGTTTTGAATGCAGAGACGCCAATCGCCCCGCAGCCATTGATTTCTGACCCCATGATTTTGATGTTGCTGCTGCTGTTAATCGAAAAGACAGGCCCATCACATTCATAATTTTCCAGAGGCTCAAAATGCTGAAAGTGTCCATCAATGATATTGATGTTTTTACAATTGTTGATTTGAAAAACCGATTCATTTACATCAATGGTCTTGAAGGTTACATCGATAAACCGAATCGTCAAATCTGACCGATTTTCCAATAGCAACGGCCCTGGCAGGGCATAGGTGCCTGGCATGATGGTGACCACGCTGCCATCCTTGGCTTTGTTGATCGCAGCTTGAATGATCTTCCCATGCAGGGGTTTGAAGCGATCCTCTTTGGGCTCGGACTTCTTTGAGGGACTCAGGAGATTGTCCTCGTTCGTCGGGGCAGCATGCGTAAGCGATACGCAGCTCAAAATGCATAAAAACAGGGATAAAATTGCCAAGTTTCGAAATTCGTTCATGGGAAGACTTTCCGTTTTTTCAGGTTGTTGACTGCTTGGCTAACGCATGTGACACCTGCCAGACCGGCCCTGCGCCCATCGTGACGATTAGGTCTCCGTCACGGGCGATCCATGCTAAATGCTCGGTGATTTTTTCAAACGGGTCTAACTGCATCGCATCAATATTCTGTTTACGCAATCGCTCGACAAGATCCTGACTGCTTACGGATTGACGCTCGGCTTCACTGTCACGCACAAAGTAAATCTCCGGCACGATCACCATGTCCGCAGCCGAAAAACTCGCAGCAAACTGCTCAAGTAAAAAACGAGTCCGGCTGTGTTGATGCGGTTGGAAGACGCAGATCAACCGCTTGGGCCGATAGTGTCTGGCCAAGGCTCGAAGCGTGGTGTCGATCTCCGTGGGATGATGGCCGTAGTCGTCGATGAGCTTGACGGTCCCGCTTTGGAGTTTGATGTCACCTAACACCTGCATGCGTCGATCCAAACCCCGGAAGCTTTCGATAGCAGGGACAAGTTGATCCCATGTCGCGCCGCGTTGATGGGCCAAGACCATCGCCACCGCAGCATTAAATGCCATGTGCTCACCGGGCATCGGGTTGGACCACTGGGCGACGGGGTGGCCGTGTTCCTTGAGGACCACCGACGTGCCGTTGACCAGAACCTGCCAGTCGGCAAGGGGGGCAAAGCCGATGGTCTGGACATCACATGACAGGCCTGCAGCAATACGCGTTCGCACATCATGATGAATCAGCAGACTGCCTGTTGCGGGGAGCTTTTGAGCAAAGACATGAAAGGCATCAATGATGTCATCCAGATTTTTGTAAATGTCCAGATGGTCTTCTTCGACATTGAGAATCGCTGCATGCGTCGGATGGAAATTATGGAATGATCGGTCAAATTCACAGGCTTCAGCCAGCAGCAAGTCGCTATCGCCTGTTGCCACGCGTGACCCGCCACCGATTTGGGCACAGGTCGCCCCGACGATGAAGCTGGGGTCCAACTCTGCCTGGATGAGCAGGTGACAGAGCATGCTGGTGGTGGTGCTCTTGCCATGCGTCCCGGCGATGGCGATACCGGTATGCCCGATCATCAGCCTGCCCAGGAGTTGGGCATATTTGAGGATGGGGATGTTGCGGTGATTGGCTTCGACGACTTCGGGGTGGTCGGCTTTGATCGCTGCGGAGATCACCAGCATGTCACAATCAGGCGGGACAGATTCTGCCGTCTGAGTTAACACCACGGGGATGCCGTCAGCGATAAGCTGCCTTACCACCTGGGTGTCGGTCATGTCACTGCCGGTGCAGGTTGCCCCGCGTCCAGCGGCAATGCGAGCCAGCCCGGACATGCCACAACCACCGATTCCAACAAAATGAAGCCGTTGACCCGCCAGCTGCATCGCCTGATCTTCACTGATTAATTCACTCATATCGCAAATTGTAACCAGATTTGGACAAACAAAAGCGCACATCCCAAACCAATTACGTACAATGGCTCGATCATGAGACACGGCACTATCCTTACTGCGTTGCTGGGGGCCTCACTGCTTTCAGCCTGTACAAGTCCAATGGATCGTTCGATGGAACAAGAACTCCATGAGCGACTGCTGGCTACCAATGCCCGTTATACCGACGGCATCTCTAATGCCAAGCCCATTGCGGTCAAGCGGCCTATCAGTACGGTCGAGGAAAAACTCACCGTCGAACGACGCAATGAGTTGGACAGTACGTCCGGCCCAACGGCATATCTCTCGGCAGAAGCAGACTATGGCCCGGATCTCTTTGATTCGACCAACTCGCCAACCGTCTCCATGAACCTCAAACGTGTCATCCATGGTACGGTGGAAAATAATCTCACCCTCCAGATCGCCCGATTGGTTCCCGCTGTCGATGATGCCTTGATCACCCAGTCCCAAGCCGTCTTTGATGCCACGTTCTATGCCACCATCAATTGGCAAAAAATCGACACCGCCCAGCCTCCCACCGGCAGCTTGGCGCTGAGTCCTAACCAAACCACCACCAACACCATGACCGTGGGGCTGCGTAAAACACTCACCACCGGCGGTACCGTGGCGATCCAACAGGAAATCGTCAGCAATTATCGCTCTTCCTCGCTCTACAACACCGACAACTGGTACACCTCCGGCTTGCTGCTGAATATCGATCAACCGCTGCTTCGCAACTTTGGCACGGATGTGAATACCGCACAAATCGAACTCAACGTCTCCAGTCGCAAACAGAGCATCGAAGACCTGCGAAGCCAACTCCTCTCTGCTGTACACAACGCAGAGTCCGGCTATTGGGCGTTGGTGCTTGCCCGTCAGAATCTGCTGATTCAGGAACGTTTACTTGAACGAACCATCAAGGACCGTGATCAGATTGAAAAGCGATCCGTGCTTGACGCTTCACCGGCGATCATCACCGAAGCCAACAGTTTTGTGGAAGAACGTCGTGCCGATGTGATCCGTGCTCAGAACTCCGTGCGAGCTGCGTCCGATGCACTTAAGCAGTTGCTCAATGATCCGAACCTGCCGGTGTCCGACGAGACGTTGATTGTGCCCCTGGATGTGCCGGTGGATGCACCGATGCAGGTGAGTCTGCTTGATGCAATCAGTACCGCGATGCAGCATCGCCCCGAATTACGCAGTGCGTTATTGCAGATTGATGATGCGGCTGTGCGTCAACGTGTAGCCGACAATCAACGCTTGCCGGTGTTGAATCTTTCAGCCTCACTGCGTTTTAATGGTGTCGGCGAAAGTGTACCTGACACCTTGGATTCAGCGGGTGAAGCAAGGCTTATTGATTATTTAATCAGCGGTCAATTTGAAGCTCCCATTGGCAATCGTGCTGCCGAAGCTCTTTATGCACAGCGAAAGATTGAACGTCGTGCTTCGGTCATCAACTATCAGAATCAGGCTCAAACCGTGGTGTTGGAAATCAAGAACGCTCAGCGGGACTTGATCACTGCGTATCGCGTGATTGGTGCTGAGCAGGCATCCCGTCGCGCTGCAGCGGAAAACCTTCGTGCCCTTGAAGCTCAGGAAGAAGCCGGCGCCGCACTGACTCCTGAATTTCTCGACCTCAAACTCCGTCGTCAGGAAGCCTTGGCCAACGCCGAAGCCCGCGAGATTCAAGCGGTCGTCGATTACAACATCGCCATCAGCGCTTACTACCAAGCCATGGGCACCCTGCTCGAACGCAACGGCATCAACTTCAAAGACGCCAAGCCCCAGTAAGTCGATACCACAATTAATCAAAACAAAAACCGCGCGTGATATGCACGCGGTTTTTTTATAGCCATCACATCGCAAACGCATATGTATGGCATTTTTTGCCTTTGCGAGCCGTGCGGTGTCCGCACGGGTTGAGCGCAGCTCAAGTTTGGCTGGTGCAACATGGTGACAGGTTGAAAACTTTGACCTTCGGTCAAATCCGGGCTCACAGAGTCCGGCTCGCAAAGGCAAGATACAGCACATCTATTTGCCTGATCAACATCGCGCATTCGTGGACGCCTGCCACTTTTTTTTACACCAGCGCATCAATCTTTTCTGCCAACGCAAAATCCAGATCACTGATTCCATCGACATCGTGGGTGCTCAGGTGGATGGTGACTTTGTTGTAAACGTTTTGCCAATCCGGATGATGGTTCATCTCCTGAGCAAGCAGGGCAACCTCAGTCATAAAGCCAAACGCTTTGATGAAATTATCAAAGACCAAGGTACGCGTGATCGTGTGATTCTCACGGGTCCATTGTGGATGATGTGCAAGTTTGGCAGCGATATCAGCGTCAGCAAGTTTGGTGGGGGTAGTGGACATCCTTTGACGATAAACGTTTGAGCCGTTTGATTCAAGATGTTAATGAATTGATCTGAAATCAAAGTGACATGCAATCATTCAATATTAGCTGCGACACTGCGTTGTCGCTGATCTTTGCGCGATTGTCATTGAGTCATCACGCGGTAATCGAGCATCAAATCTTCATCAAGTTGTGTCGCATTTCGCAATTGCAACGTCATGCCCTGCGTGATGGTTTTGAGACTTTTGCCGGTGTTGACAGGTGATAACGCAGTCGGATCACCGAGCAGCTTGGGAGCGACGAATGCGAGTACCTGATCGACAAGTTGGCGTTTAAAGAGTTGGCCATGCACCGTCGCACCGCCTTCGACGAGGATGTTGGTCATCTGCTTGAAAGTCACCAACTGCTTAAGCAAACTGCGCAGGTTCAATCGCCCATCCTTGTCGGGCTTGAGATAGACCAATTCAACGCCACGTTGTATCAGGCGTTTGGCTTGAGTCGTATCTTTCATCACGTTGGAGCTGACGAGTATCAACGGCGCTTGGTCGATGGTCTTAACCAAGTTGGAAGTGGTTGGCAGTTTCAGTGTCGGGTCAATGACAATCCGAGTGGCAATGCGTTTGACCGGGACGTTCCGCGCGGTGAGCGTTGCGTTGTCTGCGATGGCAGTGGTAATGCCAATCATCACCGCATCGACCCTGGCACGGAGTTCGTGCACATGTTGGCGAGACTGCTCATTGCTGATCCACTTGCTTGATCCGGTGTGCGTGGCGATGTAGCCGTCAAGTGTTTGAGCCCATTTGGAAATGATCCATGGCATGCCGGTGGTCAGACGTTTGAGGTACGGTTCGTTGAGTTGCTTGGCCAATTCTTCGCAGCAGCCAACGTCCACGGTGATGCCATGTTTACGCAGTGTTTTTAAGCCTTGGCCTGCGACTTTGGCGAAGGGGTCGGCCATGGCGATGACGACGCGCGACACACCTGCTGTGATCAATGCATCGGTGCAGGGCGGTGTCTTGCCATGGTGACAGCACGGTTCAAGTGTGACATAGGCCGTCGCTCTGCGCGGTGAGACTTTGCAGTTGTTAATCGCGTTGGGTTCGGCATGGGGCGTGCCAAATTGTTTGTGGTATCCCTGGCCGATGAGCTTGTCAGCTTTGACGATCACACACCCGACCATGGGGTTGGGTTCGACGAAGCCTTCACCTTTTTGGGCGAGTTTCAGGGCTTTTTGCATCCATTTTTTGTCGTTATCGGCTATGGGCATGATCAGAACATCATACCGTCACAAGGATTGCTGTCATATACCACCAGCGAGGAATTGGCATCATTAGTGATTCGTTAACGGCATATAACCGATATCATAGAAACAGATTTGTCTATTAAAGGTTGGATTGAACATGTCTGAACGCAACATCAAGATCTTTGGCAGAATTTCATCCCTGCAAAAACAGATCGACAAGTATCTGGATCGGATTGCTGAAGCTGCCATGCTTTATCAGCAACTCTTTGATCATTTTCTGGATCACGGTGCAGACGATCGGCTTGAAGAACTCGTCGGCCGGGTGCTCAAGCACAAGCACAAATGCAGCAATCTCTGCAGAGAACTTGAGATCGCTTTGTACACCGACATGCTCATTCCTGATGCACGTGGCGATGTCTTGGAACTGCTTCATGCTTTGGATGATCTGATGGACTTGTTCAAGGACCTGGCAGTGGATCTGTCGATTCGTCAGCCACGATTCGACCCGTCGTTGAATCATGATTTGATGGCAGTGGTGAAGATGGTCACGCAGGCTGTGGATCACCTGGTCAAAGCTTCGCGACTGTTCTTCTCGGATTATCGTGCGATGCAACATGATCTGCACAAGGTCGGATTCCTTGAAGGCGAAGCAGACGATCTGGTGAACAAACTCAAGCGTCAAATTTTCAGTACCGACGATCCGATCTACAAGAAAATTTTCCGTTGTGAAATTTTGGACAACCTCGATGACCTGGCAGACTCGGCTAAGGACGTTGCGGAGATGCTGAGCATTTGCGCAATCAAGCGTGCATTGTGATGCCCGGATTCGGACTCATATGCAGGAGACTTTGTTCTCACAGGTAAAGATTAAATGGACCCAACGATTTTCATCTTCCTTTCCAGTGGCTTGTTTTTAGGCTGGAGTCTAGGCGCCAACGATGCTGCCAATGTGTTTGGTACAGCGGTGGGCAGTCGGATGGTTCGCTTTGGCACCGCTGCATTGATTTGCAGTGTCTGTCTTGCACTGGGCGCGGTTTTCGGCGGGGCGGGTGCGACACATGGCCTTGGGAAACTGGGGCAGATCAGCACGCTGGCAGGTGCGTTTACGGTGGCATTATCCGCGGCAGCGACGGTGATGTGGATGACACGTGCGGGTTTGCCGGTCTCTACATCACAGGCGATTGTCGGGGCGATTGTCGGGTGGAACATGTTTGCACAGCTCAATACAGACAAGGCGGTTCTCTCGAAAATTGCCATGACCTGGATCGCATGCCCGGTCTTGGGTGCGGTCTTTGCGATGATGCTGTATCAAATCATTAAAGGCATCATCTACCTGTTCAAACCCCACTTGCTTAGGCAGGATCAGTTGACACGTTATGGCCTTGTGCTTGCCGGTGCGTTGGGCAGCTACAGTCTTGGAGCCAACAACATTGGTAATGTCATGGGCGTGTTTGTGCCTTCGTCACCGTTTACGGATTTACCGATGTATGGTGATTGGATTCTGACCAGTACGCAGCAGTTGTTTTTACTGGGCGCGATTGCCATTGGTGTGGGCGTGTTTACCTATTCCAAAAAGGTAATGATGACCGTGGGCGATAATCTCATGCCACTGTCTCCGGTGGCGGCCTTGGTGGTGGTGGTGGCACATTCCATGGTGCTGTTCGTCTTTTCGTCGACTTGGTTACAAGAGACCATGGTGAGTATGGGACTGTTTAAAATCCCATTGATTCCGGTCTCCAGTTCACAGGCAGTCATCGGTGCGGTCATCGGCATCGGTATGCTCAAGGGGATCAAAGGTGTCCGCCAGATTCGCTGGATGGTACTGCTCAATATTGCTGGTGGCTGGATGATGACGCCGATTGCTGCTGCGATTCTTTGTTACGTATTTCTCTTCGTGATGCAGAATGTGTTTAACCAGGTGGTGATGTGATTTTCGGGGTTTTGCCCTATATCAATGGCTTTTGATTTTCCATTCCTGCCTTAGAGACGTACCATAAGCACATCTATATTTGATCCGCGAATCTATACACGGTGCAGAACATGCTCGATACCCGACTTTGTCTCAAATCACTATCACGCTGGCTTAAGGCTGCACAAACCAATTGGGTTGACCTGCCTGACCATCCGGGGCTTGGTTTCTATGGCACGGGGTACAACACATGGGCGGTGCAGACCAATCAGAAGTTCATCGCTGCCGCCGCAACCATGGCAGTGATGGATGACCGTGATACGGAGCGCAATCTCAAGCAAGCTTTATCCGCATTGCGCTACTGTCTGGCGACGCATAAGACCGGGCCGATGCCGCTGACCGATGGTTCACGCTGGGGGCATACCTGGATCAGTGTGCTTGGACTTGAGCGCATGATGTATGTGTTTAAGCTCCTCGAAGATTATCTCAGTGAAGAAGACCAGGCCGACGCCAAACGGGTTTTGACCAGTGAAGCGGATTGGATTACTTATCACCTTGAACGTGGGTCTGCCAAAGGTGTCCACGCCAGCAAGTGGAACAAGGATGGAAACAACGATCCGGAATCGCATATGTGGAACGGTTCATTTCTCTGGCGCATCGCTCAGATGTACCCGGAACATGAAAATAAGGCAGACTGGATCAAGCAATCCAACTTGTTGCTTTTTAATGCCATCACCACTGAAGCTGATGCGGATCACGAACTCTATGTCGGGCCGCAGTTCTTTGAAAATTATGCGTTGGATCATCACGGATACATGAACGTGGGCTATATGGTCATTACGCTCTCCAATGCGGCGATGCTTTATTTTGACTTAAAGCACAATGACTGGCCGATGCCTGAGCACTTGAAACACAACCTGGAAAACCTCTGGCGGGTGACCAAAAAAATGATCTTCGCAGACGGGCGTCTGGCACGCATCGGCGGAGACTCGCGCGTGCGATATGCTTACTGTCAAGAGTATTTGCTGCATAGCATGATGATGGCAGCTGACCTGTTTGGTGATACCCATGCCACGTATCTCTGCGCCAGCCAACTCCAAACGCTTGCCAAGGAACAGAACACCAATACCGATGGCAGCTATTACGGCTTGCGATTGGACTCTCTCAAAAAGTCCAGCCCGTACTACTACACCCGCATTGAGTCCGACCGAGCCTGTGCCGTGGCAGCGGCGATGCACTACAACTCACTGGTCAAGTGGCCAAGCAGTGGGACATTGGATTTTGAGTCCGATGTGGCAGGTCTGTGGATTGAAAAAGAACACGGCGATGTCCTGCATCGTAGTCCCACACGTTTTGCATCGGTGAGTTGGCACGCAAGCGGTCTGGGGCAAGCCATGTGTCAGCCGCCTGACGATGGGAACATTGCTGAGTGGTCAAGCAATCTCTGCTCTGTGGTGAAGTTCATGGGTGACAAGACGGACATTCAGGAACTGCACCCGCCGCACCGTGACCTTGAACATTTTCAGATTGATGGTTTTGAAGGTGGCTTTGCGACACTGGGGCGGATTCGTGAAGGTGTGAATATCGAAGTGAAGGAAGGTTGGAGAAGTACGCAGCTTGCGACACTCCAACAAGCGTTTATCGCGTTACCTGACGGGCAGACACTCATCGGCATGCATCATTGTCGCACCGGCGAATCACGCTCCTATCCCACACTCATCCAAGGCATGCATCTGAACCTGCCCAACGATTTGTACAACGGATATCAACGCACACTCAGCACCCCCGAAGACCAATTGACACTTGCCACGGAGACGCGCCATGATCACGTGGTTGATTTGAATTGCACGTGGGTCAATATCGACCATCGCATTGGTGTGGTCGGTGTCTACGGTGCCAATCAGCTTTGTATTGATCGGACGATTAAACGCCGTGGTGGTCCGTACCAATCCTTGCATGTAGATGAATTGTGCTATGGCTATCAAAACGGCGCGGACAATGGCGTCTCACCCTACTCGATGATTCTGGATATTGGTTTTGTGATTGGTTCGAATATCAATACGCAGGACACCCAGGAACTTGCCAAGAAGACTACGCATAAGACGGACGGCGATCTGCGGACAATGCAGGTGCTTGGTGCCGATGGTCGGATGTATGTGGCTTGTGCGAACTTTGGTGTTGGCACGCGCACGGTGCCGACGGGTCCGTTCTGGCCTTCGACAATTGATGCGATTAATCTGGTCACCGGCGAGAAAGTCACCCCCGACGATCGCAGCTTCACCATCCCCGGCTCAAGCGCCGCGGTGTATCTTTTGGATATGTGAGTAAAAAACACCTTAAAACAAGGCGTCAAACTCACATTGAATCTTCATCTTCAATCGCATCCGCTTCGATGGTATCCGAAGCAGGAGGGGTGTCCCAGACAACGGTGAGCAGGCGTTGGTCGGTACGCAGTGGCGCATCGAGGTCCGGCGGAGTCTGAATGGTGCCATCGGGTTGCTCGATGGCGATGACCTGAGCATTGAACTGTTTACGGAAGTCACATTGCTTAAGCGATTTGCCAACCGCGACCAGCGGGACAAAGAGCTTCTGGATATTGGCATGTTGATTGGAGACCCCCAGGATCAGTTGATCCACCTGCAGGTCTGCTTCGAGGACGCCAAGTCCTTCATATTCACTAAAGGCCTGGGTATGCGTTTGAGCCAGTCGTTCATGGAGGTGTTCGACGATGGCTTTGCGTTCGAGCATGCCAACCCATTGAGATTTGTCACCACGATTGAGGACTGGCAGGACTTCGTGATCTTCACGAGCAAAGATAGCCAGTGATGAAAACAGGTCGTCTTCAGGTAAAAGGAAAGTCACATTCTCCGTCATCAGATCAGCTGCAACAATCACCGAAGCCATCAGGAAATTGTCCGAGCCCACGACGTGACCCAGGTCCGAAGCGGAGATGACACCTTTGAGTCGGTTGTCTTTGGTGACCGCGAAAATCGGTCGCGTGCCAGGTTGAACACGTGCGATGATTTCATTGAGTGGCATGTCCGGTGGGATGGTCATCGCCCAGTTTTGTGACAGGGACATGACCTGATTGACACGTGTGGATTCGAGTAAGTGGATCACCGGGTCTGCAGCATGGGCAGGGGAGTCAGCAGCCGAGCGCAGTTGTTCAGGATTAAGTCCGCGTCCACGTCCGATGAGATAGCTGGTCACGCAGACAATCATCAACGGCGCGATGAGTCCGTAGGAGCCTGTCATTTCAGTGATCATGACCATGGATGCGATGGGGACGCGCATGGTTGCTGCCATGACGCCAGCCATACCCACGGGGATCAAGGCTTGTCGGAGTTCTGGTGGGAAGCTGTCGGGGAACAAAGCCATGCCGATTGCGCCGAGCAGTGCGCCGACCATGCCACCGATGAAGACGGACGGGCCAAGCACGCCCCCCGGAGCACCTGAGCCAACGGTCAGGCCCGTTGCCATGCACTTGACGATGACGATGACAAAAAACAGGCCAACCCACATCCACGGGCCGTAGTGCAATACAGATTCGGCTTCGAGGAAGGTGCCATCCAAGACACCTTGAACAAAGAGATATCGGTCATCCATCACCTGTGGGAGCAGACAGGCCAGGCCCCCGGTACACAATCCGCCCAGGGCTGCGGTGCCCCAGACAGGCATTTTGAGCGCAGGCCTGATTTTTTTTTCCACGGTGTGCATACACAGTGCAAAGAAGATGGCAGTCATACCGCACATCGGGCCGAGTATCGCATACCAGATGAGGTCTTTGCCGGAAGTAAAATGCAGGTTGATCACACCTTCAAGCATCGGGCCGGTGTAGCCCCAAAGCTGCATATAAATCGAGTATCCGACCACCGACGCAACAAAGGAAGGCACGATGGCGTCGGACTCAAATTCCGGTTCGTAGTAAAGGATACCGCTGGCAAACAGCGCGCCGCCCAACGGACAGCGGAAGATGGCGCCAATACCTGCTGCACAACCGGCGACCAGCAGAATGCGTCGTTCGTGGACGGTGAGTTTAAAGAGCTTGCCAATGGTCGAACCGATGGCAGCGCCCAATGCGGCGATGGGGCCTTCAGGTCCGGCCGAGCCACCGGATGAGATGACTAATGCCGCACCGATGTTACGGATGATCGGCGAGTTGATGTGCATGCGTCCCTGTTTATGGTGAAACGCGCGCGTGAGAATATCCACGCCATGTCCCTGGTTTTTCTGAGCAAACAGATGAACCAACATCCCTGCGACCAACGCCCCCATTGCCGGTAAGGCAAGGATATGCCAGTCGAAGTGGAACATCTTGATTTCGTCGGAGTGTATGTACTGACCGATGAGATGCTCGGTACCGACGTGGATGGCAAATTCAAGTAGAGCTGCCGCACAACCGCTGATGATTCCGGCGATCGTTGCAACAAGCAGTCTTCTCATCCAACGACGAGCAGGCTGCGGAACATGCAACAGATTGGCATAGGTTTGCCACATGGTTTTTAATTCTACATCAACTGGTACTGTGAAAAATACATTCGTACGTTGATTGTCGGGGCTTGAGCGTTGGCAAAAGCCTGTCTTGGCATCGCGTGCTAACGCAACGCGAGTGGGTTATGTCTTCGTGCGCTGGCTCGTTGAACCTGTTTTGCAGGATAATGAGCGTCGGTGGACGGAATGCTGATCGCTTTACAGTGCGCCGCAGTCCTGGAGTAGTTTCTTGAGAATCACGCGATTGTCATCACCCATTTCACACATAGGCAATCGCAGTTCGCCGGTATCCATTCCTGCGAACATCATTGCTGTCTTGATGGGAATCGGGTTGGTCTCGATCGAGAGCATGCCCTTGCAGAGCTTAAACAGATCAAGGTGAAGCTTGCGTGCCTGGGCAAAGTCACCCAAGAGTCCGGCATCGGTGAGTGCTTTGACACGTGCAGGCAAAAGGTTGGAGATCACGCTGATCACCCCTTTGCCACCGATGGACATCAGTGGGATTGTCATCGAGTCATCACCGGAGACCATGATAAAATCATCACCACAGGTCATGGCAATTTCCGATGCCGTATCCAATGAACCGGTCGCTTCCTTGATGGCAACGATGTTCGGATGCTGCGACAAACGGTAAATCGTATCGCCGGTCAAGGCGACACCTGAGCGCCCCGGGATGTTGTAAAGCATCACCGGCACGCCGACGTCGGCAATCTTCATGAAGTGTCGATACATGCCTTCCTGTGTCGGCTTGTTGTAGTACGGATTCACAGACAACACGCAATCCACGCCAGCTTCTTTGGCATGCTGCGTGAGGTTGATTGCTTCAACTGTGGAGTTGGAGCCCGTCCCGGCAATCACAGGTACACGACCGGCGGCGGCTTTGGTGACCTCTTCGATCACACGGGCATGTTCGACGTTGTCGAGAGTCGGCGATTCACCGGTGGTGCCACAGGGGACCAGTCCGTCAATACCGCCATCAATCTGGAAGTTCACATTTTTGACCAACTGCTGCCAATCGACTTCGCCGGAGCTGGTGAAGGGAGTGACCATTGCAGTAAACGCGCCTTGGAGCTTCATGAGTCCAATCCTTGTTGAGCTGAAAAAATCCGAATAGAAGAAATACTGTATCGGTGGTCGAGGAGAATCGCAAGAAAAGATGCGAATTGACAGGGTAAACGCATGTACGTTTTTTTTGTCTTAGCGAGCCGTCGGGTGTCGCGACGAAATCCGTAGCTGGAGAAAATTTCGGTATCAAACATGTTGTTTGTGTCCTGAATTTGAGCTTCGCTCAATCCCGGCTCGACACGAGCCGGCTCGCTAAGGCAAAAAAAAACGTACATGCGTTTGCCCTGAGTTTTTCAGCGATCAACAGCCGCGCGTTTGAGCTTGCGCGATGCGTCAAGCATGAGACTTGATATGGTTCATGATTCAGTCGCCAGTCCCTGATCCCTTTGTTAACATACTCCCCATGCTTAAGTATCGCCTGATGTTTGGCCCGATTATGATCGGGGTGTTGCTGCTGGTCTTTTATCTGGACAGCAAACTGGATCAAATGGACATTAGTGGGACGGTGTTGCAAGACCTCTTTGCTGGGCGGACTTATCTGCCTGCGGGGTTGTTGCTGCTGTTGGCGTTTTTCGGATTGATCCTGCTCGGAGCCGGCGAGTTATGTCGGATCTTTGAAGCCAAGGGAATCGCATCAAGTCGATCAGTGGTGTCATTGGCAGGACTCAGCGGCTGCCTGATGATGTTTGCCATCCCACATACCGCGGACGCCAAAATGACGATGGCGGTCTTCGGGACGATTATTTGTGTGCTGTTTTTACTCTCACTAATCAAGCAATGCTGGCTTAAGCGTCAGACGGACGGCGCGGTTGCTGCTGCTGCGGTGACGATGTTCGCGCTAATCTATATGGGTTTGATGCCTGGCTTTCTGGTTGCCATCCGGCGGTGGTATTCGCCATGGGTCGTTGCAGCGGTTTTACTGGTGATTAAAAGCTGTGACATCGGTGCGTATTTCACCGGTCGGGCCATTGGTAAACACAAACTCATCCCCTGGCTGTCTCCGGGCAAGACTTGGGAAGGACTCATCGGCGGGGGGCTTTTCTCAGGATTGATCGCACTGCTGCTTGCTCATCTGTCCAACCACTTTGGCGTCGCAGGGATTTACCAGACCATCGACGGCGTGCGGACGTTTGTCCCCAATGAATTTCACCTGTTGCGAACCTTTTTAGCTGGACTGCTTATGGGGGCGGTGGGGCAGTTTGGTGACCTGACAGCCAGTCTCTTTAAACGTGACGCGGGCATCAAGGACTCGGGAAACGCCATCCCAGGCTTCGGCGGCGTGCTGGATATCGTGGATTCACCGGTGGTGGTGGCTCCCCTGGCTTATTGGCTGCTTTGGTACGGCACGGGACTGTGATTGACGAATTTACCCATGAGTTGGGCTTGAATGTAAGTCGCTGGTGGGTAAGGGTAAAGCAGTGGATTGGGTTACCCCAAAACGGGTTGGTTGGGGGTGCAAGTGCCTGTAATGGATTTTGATCATGGGGGATCAATCGTTGATGATTACGTTTATATCACCAGAAAATATATGATTTTCTGGCCTTTGGACTCGCAATTAACTGGGCTTGCCCCCTATAATGTGCCGATATGAATTCAGCAGCCGTCGATGTAGACGGCAGCTTGTTTATTGGTAGAGCTCGGAGGTACAGGCCATCGCTAGTAGATCATTTCGTCCGCGACAATCGGATTCATCCGCAAAACGTCTTCGCGTGAACGACTATATTCGTACTCCAACTGTCTTTCTGGTTGACGAGGACAACGAAAAAATCGGTGTCGTGAACACTGATGTTGCCAAGAACCGTGCACGTGATGCAGGCTTGGATCTTGTTGAAGTCGCCCCCCAGGCTCAACCACCCGTTTGCCGAATCATGGATTATGGCAAGTGGAAATACCAACAGAGCAAAAAAGAGCAGAAAGCCAAGAGTCACTCCAAGACCAGTGAACTCAAGGAAGTCCGCCTGCGCCCCAAGATTGACCCGCATGACCTTGGTATCAAAACCAACAAGGCCACCGAGTTCCTCAAAGAAGGCAACAAAGTTCAATTCACCATGCTCTTCCGTGGCCGTGAAATGGCTCACCAGGACTTGGGTATGCGAACCATGCAGGGCATCATTGACCTGCTGGCACCCATCAGCAAGATGGAAACACCCCCACGCATGGCAGGCCGTCGCATGACGATGATCCTGGCACCGGATAAGGTGACTCCCGCTGAAAAACGCAAGGCCGACAAGCCCGCTGCGCCCAAACCTGCACCCAAGCCAGCACCTGTTGCTGCTGCAGCTGCCGAAGCTCAAAGCCAAAACGAACAAGCCTGATCGCTTGAGCAAAATACATTTTATTTCAAACGTGCTGTGTCAGTGATGCAGCACGTTTTTTAATTAGGCCCCAATTCAATGTATTCATATCAATTTCGCATACAGTGCATTGAAGATGTTTGAGCAACGGATGTAAATCCGGTGCAAGTGTCTTGATCAACATTCTGACATGCGGTACTTCAACATACAAAACAACCCCGACACTATGAAGCGCCGGGGTTGATTTTTTGTATTCGTTCCTGAGATTGTTTACGCAGCCGGATCCATCATCGGGTCGGGTGGTTCAAGCTGTGGGGCATGAATTTGAGCATTGGGTCCGATGGATAGATTGCCTGAAAAGGTCGCTCCATCATCAATGGTCAGACTCCGAGCGTGAATCTCTCCGGTGCAGTGACTTTGTGACTGCATGTGTACTTTGCCATGGACGTGAGCCTGGCCGTGGTAGCTGCCACTGACGGTGAGCTCGCCACATCGCAGTTCGCCATCCACCGTGCTGTGAGCGGTCAGGTGAATGTGTCCCATGGTGTCGAGCGTCTTGGTGTTGTTACTCTTGACCGTCACGTCCTCAAGCTTCATCGGCATTGAGCATTTGCCACAGCGATAGCTCATTGCCCGGCGACTCACCTCAATGGGGGCGCCACAATGCGGGCAACTCAACGACCGAACCTCGCGCGGCTGAGGCTTGCGCGGGTGCGTCGTCAACATGGATGGTTTTAGTGGCATAACAACTTCAACTCACATGCAATACCAACCGGGTCGAAACGACCCAACTCGTAGAATCAGTTCAATGCACGGTCAAAGTCGTTTTACTCGTCGGTTTCTTCGCTAGCACCTGCGCCCACGTGTTGGGGAACAGCTTGGCCGTTGGTCTTACTGCGACGACGGGCAAGGATTTCATCCAATGACCGGGGCACGGTGTTGACGTTGGGCTTTGAGCCGTTCTGCGGGGTGAAGTGTTCGTCCTGGGGTTGAACCTGGAAGTCTTCGACGCCCTGCATTACTTCGCCTGCTGCCTGCATGGCATTGGGGCCAACGACGACGTGACCTTCGAACATTGCACCGTCTACGACTGACAGTCGTGAGGTGTAAAGGTGACCGGTGAGCTGTGCCGAAGCAAGCAGTTCCATGCCGTGTTCAGCGACGATGTCAGCTTTGGCTTGTCCACCAAGACGCAGTCCACCTGCGACGACGAGTCCTTCAACGCGGGAGGACTCGGTCAATTCGAGCATGCCACCCACTCGCAGTTGCCCGGACACTTCGCCCATAATCACTGCATCGTTTTCCAGGGAAATCTGCCCCTTGATTTTGACATCCGGGCCCAGCACGGTCTTTGTATTATTGTTGTCGCTCACAGCTTCCACTCCGTCTAGTGTGAATAAAATTCGATACCACCAACACAGCAACTCGCCGTGTCTCGATCAATCGAATCGGACGTTTGTTGGTTGTGAGTCCAACTTTGCAGAAGATGAACGCAGTTTTCGAGTTCTCGGACCCCCCGGAAGTATTCGAACCTGTTTGATGGTGTAAAGCTTGTGGAGTGGATAACTGGTGTGGACGTTGACGGCGTGTGTAATGGCCTCATGAGAAGTAATTAAGTGAATTACAATCGTGGCTCGGGGTTTTGATATTGAAGTGATTTGGGTTGCTTAGTTTCATGTTTTGACAAATGCTTGCGAGGGAGCTTCGCCCCCCGGACCCCCCGTCGAGGCGGAGCATTACCGCAAGTCTTATTCCATATTGCATCCAAAGGTTCAAAGGCCTGCGTTAGATGGGGCTCTGCCCCAAGCCCCGCCAACAGGCGGCTGTTGGATCGCCGCCCCCGGAAGTGCAATTACTGTCCGCGGATTGTCTGTTTCAGGATCATCAAAACAGATTCAAACGCAAAACCATAAACCTG
>MDTD01109618.1_pt1 | contig 24191 bp, 26 predicted proteins | sample 811221 | NCBI WGS metagenome assembly MDTD01 (sample SAMN05326646, study PRJNA326480) | marine metagenome | isolation source: seawater | place: Pacific Ocean: South West | collected 2011 | reverse complement strand
TACTCCTCTAAGGTTAGATAATATTTTTTTTCTTTGATTAAAATTTAAATAAGGTATTCTTTTGTACTCAGCTATAGCACTATCGGTAATTAAACCAATAATAATTTCTCCATACTTTCTTCCAACTTCAATCAAATTCATGTGTCCGTGGTGAATGCTGTCAGCAGCTAGAGCAATATAGACAGATTTTTTATTATTCTTTTTCATTTTTAAATTTCTCTTACTTTAAATATTTTCAAGATGAAAATTCAAGAAAATTGACTTAAATAATTTATATAATATAAATATAATTATAATCTTTATAAATCAATAAAATGTTACAAAATAGCTAAAACAATGTATAAAAATTAATTAATTATGAAAAAAGCAAAAAAAGTATTTGTAGATTTATCAGCTACTATTTTACATCATGGACACATACGATTACTTAAAAAAGCAAAAAAATTTGGAAAAGTTTTTGTAGGTTTAAGTTTAGATAAAGAGGTTAGGAAATATAAAGGATATATGCCCGAACTTAGTTACAACCAAAGAAAAGAGATAATTTCTTCAATCAAATACGTTGATAAAGTAATTCCGTCAAAATGGAAAATAACTAACAAATTTTTATTAACTCATAAGTTTAATATGATTATTAGAGGAAGTGATCACAAAAAGGACAAGTTTAAAATTAAAACAATTGTATTTCCGAGAACTAAAGGTGTTAGTAGTAAAATTATTAGAAAAAAGGCGTCTAAAATAGTGAAAAAAATTTACTGATTATGTTTGTTTTACAAAAGTTTCTTTGCTTCCTGTCCTTTTTCCATATTTATATTCAAATCTATTAGGATCTCTTTGCTTTAAAAGCATATTAGCTTTTACATTGGCCTCATTTACAAATTTTTCAAATTCATCAGCATTATTAAATCCATCTACTTTAATTAATGAAGATCTAAAAGTGTTTTGATTTTCTCTACCATCCCACCATAAATTCTCTTTTAGCACTTTTCTGTATATTGGTGTGCCGGACAACGGTGTCAAAACTGAAAAGGTAAAGCTGTCAGCTCCACTGGACATAGCAAAATCTATGGTTTTCTGCATCTCTTCATATGTTTCTCCTGGATAACCTAAAATCCAGAAAGTATGTACTAACATACCTGCTCTTTTTGCACGTTCTATTGCTGGTTTAATATTTTCAAGCGGGAGATTTTTTTTTACTATATTATCTAAAACTCGTTGAACCCCACTTTCACATGCAAGAGTTAACTGATAGCAACCTGAGTCATGCATTGCTTTATACATATCGTATTGCTCTCTTAAGTGATAATTAACCTTTGTTCCATTAGGTGTACACCATGGAACACCTATTTTTTCTAACTCTTTACAAAGTGCATAAAGCATTTTTTTATTTAAAGTTAAACTATCATCATCAAATTGTATTTCGCCTATTTTATAATCTTTAACATCGTTTTTAATCTCTTGCATAATATGTTCTATAGATCTCCATCTTATGTTTTGCCCCCACATTGCAGGAGTTGTGCAGAAAGTACATTTTTCTGGACATCCTCTGGAGCACATCACATTTAAAACTCTATTAGATCTTGACTTTGAAGAATGAAAAGCACCAATATCAAAATAACCTTCCATGTTGACTAGATATCTAGCGGGTCTAGGAAGTGTATCCATAAAATGAATTTTAGATGGAGAATTAATTATATATTTCTTGTGACCAACTTTTTTTACTAATCCAGGTGTTTTTGATAAATCCTCATTATTTATGAATGCGTTTACGTAATGCTTTACCGCATCTTCTCCTTCTCCAGCAATTGCACAATCTATGTTTTCATCATCTAGATATGCAATATAATCTGGAAGATTAGATTTCTTATCTGCTATAGCATATTTATAATCTATAACTGCATTAGAGATGCAATTTCCTCCGATAAAAACATTAATTTTATTGTTAACTTTTTTTGCAATTTTAGCTATATGCTGTGCATGTTCTATTAAATTTTGAAATAGAACTGATATTCCGATAAGATCAGGATTGAAATCTGAAATTACCTTGCTTACCTCGTTATCACTTTGTCCTATCAATACTAAATTATTTTTCAAATCTAAATCAACTCTATTATTCCAACCTTCTAATGCAAAATCGTGTATTTTTACTTCGTGGCCTTGGTCCAATAAAGTTTGTGCAATTAACATTAAGCCTAGAGGAGGCTGAATTCTGTTCAATCCATCTTTTACACCTTTTAAATTTGGCGTTACTAATAAAATTTTAGCTTTTTTCATAAGATTATTAATTGTTTTTACACTATAAGTGGTTTTATTCAAATACTTTATAGTTTGTCAATAGCATGCTTTATTAAAGACCTGATGAAAATTCATTAAGAAATTTTCTTTAATACTGGGTTAAGAATTTTATATAATCCCTCAATAACACAGGAGTATATTATCGTTGAAATTATACTCATGCCAAAAAATGGAATTGCCAATAAATAACATTTTGTAAGTCCTTCAAAATTATAACCATATAAACCTGATACCCATACACCAAAATTACTTAAAATAAAAAAGATAATTAAACTTAGAAATATGCCTGAAAATCTTTTTATAATATTTGATTTAAAATAAGTACTTATAAATCCAATTATTAATACACTTCCCCAGGTGAACAATAGTATTTTATGAAAACCTAAAAATATGTCAGTTATTGCAAAACTAATCAGTACAGCAACTAAGTATTTTCTACCAAGTAGAGCTGGAACATAAAAACTCAAAGCTATTAAGCTAGTGAAATTTGGAGGATGGGGAATAAATCTGCTAGCAGCCAAACAACAAAATATACCTAGAAATATTTTAAAATCATTTTTCATTTAATATGCTCTTTTAAAACCAAAATAAAAAGATCTTCCCATTTGTGAGTAATCTCTAGCAGTTTCATATTCTTCATCAAATAAATTGTTAATGTTAAACATGAAATCATAATTTCCTAAATTATATTTAAGTATAAGATCATTTATAAAGTATTCACTTATTACTTCATCTCTAAAAGTTCTATTTCCATTTCCATAATCTCTAGCTTTATCGGACCACTTAGAATTAATTGTAAGCTCTAAGTTCTGATATTTATCAGATTTTATATTAGTAGATAGATTAACTAAATTTCTTGGCACCCTCACCATTTGAGCGTTCGAGTAATTTTCATTTTTGTCAGGATCATCTTGTTCTGCACCGTCATAGGTAGAAGTATAAGTGTAATTTAGACCAAAATTTAACAAATTATTTACTTTCCAATTAGAGAGCAATTCTAAACCTTGTGATTTTACTGTACCGGGCATATTCTGAGTTGTGTAAGACGATCCTGAACTGTCACCAATTTTCCATCCTTCTAAAACATCGTCATAATTAATATTAAAATATGATAATTCCAAGTCTAAGTCTTCAAATGATTTATTTATCCCGAGATCAAAACTTTTGCTATTTTCAGCTTTAACATTACTTACAGACTTAGTATTAGCTCCATAAACATAAAACAATTCGTATAAAGATGGAAATCTAAATCCTGTACCAAAAGAACTTTTTATTTTAGTTTTTTTATCATCAAAAAGATAAGCCAGTGTAAATCTATGTGAGTCCTCATTTCCAACTATTGAATTTTCGTCAAATCTTGAACCAAATGTTGCAAATAAATTATTAGTAACTCTTTTCTGAAAATCAAAATAACCTGATGTCGTATAAAATGCTTTATGAGATAATCCTGAGAGATCTTTATTGTATTTTATTTGATCATCTTCTCTTTCGAAACCAAAAACTAAACTATTGTCTAAATTAAAATTATAATTTCCAAAATAAGTCAAGGCGTGTCTATCACCGTAATAATTATCTTTGTATATATTACCGCTACCTGGAGCTGCTTGATAAATTCTTTTTATATAAGTTTTACCTAATGTGAATTTATTTGAAAATTTCTTGTTAGGTTTATAAACAAATGCAATATTCGATGATGATCTAACACCATCCTCCTCTTCATTATGGGCAGCTGTTGCTGTATCTATTTCTTTATCATACTGTAAATAAGTTTCCGCGACTCTCCAGCTACTTGAAACTTCGAAATTATCTGAAAAGGAGTGACTATAATTTGCAACTAAAGAATTATTCCTATATCTATCTTTCTCTTCATTATGTTTCATTTGAGATATTCCATCAGTTTGGAAACGCTCTAGACCGACATAAAACTTATTATCATTATTACCACCAGAATATGAGAGAGATAAATTATTTGTTCCATGAGATCCAGTTTTATAGTTTAAATTTTTATTGAGTCCAGGCTTCCCTTTTTTTGTAGTAATATTTATTGTTCCTCCAATAGCCCCGCTACCATACACGGAACTTTGATTGCCTTTTAAAATTTCAACTCTTGATATTTGGCTAGTAAGTATATGGTTGAAATCATAATCTCCAGAAACACTTGAGGGATCTGACATTTTAACTCCATCAATATAAACTGTTGAATATCTTTTAGGTAATCCTCTTAATTGAACAGCGGAAGAGGTCCCGTGGCCCCCACTTTGAAAAAAATTTATACTCGTTGAGTTGCTAGATAATACGTCTCCTAAAAAATATTCATTTGATTTCTCTAAAAATCTTTCATCAAGCACCACTACAGACGTTCCTACAGTAGAGATAGATTGCGATTTTTTGCTAGGGGCAATAACAATAATTGGTATGTCAGCAGAAAAAGATTTGATAGAAAATAAAGTTAAAATTAACAAAATAACTAAAAAATTGAAATTTTTGTGATTTATAATCTTTTTTTTCATTTATTTGATGATTTCTATTTTTTTAATAGGTAACACGGTCTAGCCGCAAAAGGAAACCTTTTAATTTTTACTTTTTTTGATTTTAAAAAATCATCAATACCTTTTGTGTCACCGTGTAGATATTTTCCGGACGAACCTCTTCCAGCGTAGTTATCGAATAAAATTATTCCACCTTTTGTAACATTGTCATAAAAATTTTCTAGAACACAGATTGTTGGCTCAACAAAATCAATATCAATATTTAGTAAAGAAATTTTTAAACCTGGATTTTTTTTTTTAAAATTTGGAATAGTTTTTAAGACATCACCAGAAATAAGTTGAAAATTTTTAATTTTTTTTTCATTTAGTATCTTTTTCAATTGGTTTGACCCAATAGAGCTTCCCCCTGCAGTTTTTATCCAGAAATCTCTTTGTGCTTTGTCTTCCTTGTAAGAAGTATTGGGGTAATTATCACTGAAAACATCAAAAGCTAACAATCTTGAGGAGTTTTCGCCACCAAGTAGTTCTCTTAATAATGCAAATCTCACAAATGATGTTCCTTTAAAGACACCGCACTCAACAATTTCTCCTGGAATTTCAGAGATTAATTTAAATGCCTCATAATGTGCTAGAAATTTACCAAGTCTATCGTTTGTCATTGATAGATGATAAAATGTTTCATAATCATACATCTTTTTCTTTAAGTCTTTTGGAATTTTAATCATATTAAATATTTATATATTCTTCCTTTTACTCTTTCGTTATTAGGTGGAAAACTTATTCTTTTATTTTTGAAGTATTCTTTTCTTAAATTACCATCTTTTCTTGCATTATAAGTTAAATACATCATTCTTCTAGATTTTTTTGTTAAATTTTTTTTTGATCTATGTGGCGTGTAAGCACCAAAAATTATAAGATCACCAGGTTTAGTTAGAATTTTTTCCCATTTAAGTTTTTCTACGATACTTTTTGGTATCGCAGATTTATTGTCACCCAATAATCCCATTTTATGTTTTTTTCTTACAATTTCTAAACATCCATTTTTGATTGTTGTTTTGTCTATTGAGATAGTTAAAGAAATGAAACTTTTTACATTTTTATATAAATTTTCCCAAACTTGTGCATCTTGATGTGGCTCAAAGCCGATAGCACCTGGATATTTCCAATTTATTTTGTCTTTAAATAAAGATGGTTTAGAACCAATTAAATTCGACAAAAGATCGATTATTTTTTTTTTTGTTAAAAAATTTCTCATTTTAGAATTGTGATCATAAAAGTTTTCTGTTCGAGTGAGCAATAGTTTTTTATTTTGATAATCTTTATAAATCATATGTTTATTTTTTTTAGGTTTTAATGTTTCAATTTCTTTTACAATTTTTTTTAATAGAATAATTTCTTTCTTAGAAAAGAAATTTGTAATTTTTATAAAACCGTTTTCATCGTAAAATTTTTTTTGTTTTTCTTTTTTATTCATATCTCAAATCATTTAAAATTTTTCCCTTAGCTTTTCTTTTTAAATGTACTTCTCCAAGATGACAGACTATGCTCCCTGAAATATTGGCTCTTGTCTTATAAAAAATTATTTTTTTATTTCGTGAAGTTAATTTTTTTTTAATGTAAGTACATAATAATGGTTGATTTTTCTTTGGATATATTAAATTTTCTGACATAATCTTAGAAATTCGCTTTTTGTTAATTTTCACAGAATATTTAAAATCCTCATAATTTTGCAAGACATCATGCAAGGATAAAATTGTGTGATATGGGCCCGTCATTTTACTATCTAAATGATTTTGAATATTTAGATAAAAAGAGTTCATATTATTTTCTGGTAATTTATTAAAGGCTATGAAACTAGCTCCCGTTAATCCAAAAAGACCTTTGCAAGAGCTATAAGCTATTACATCAGCCAAATGATGATCATTTTCCAAACCTATTGAAGCTGTTGCATCTAAAGCTAATTTAGCTTTAGATTTCTTTTTTAATTTATAAAGTTGATTAATAGGTATTCTTAAGGCTATGCTTGTTTCTGTAGGGCAACCAAAAATCCAGTCATATTTTTTATCAACTGTATCAATCTTGTTCCATCTTACACTTTCTATTCGTTTAATTTTTTTAAAATTTTTTTTATAAAAATTAGCCATAAATTTTATTCTGTCTGAGTAAACCCCGGTATCAATAATCAAAATCTTTCCATACAAAAAATTTGAAGTTAGAATTTCCAACGCCAAGCTTGCAGAACCCTGCATCCTAGCAATGTGTTTATGTGAAGAAATTTTCTTTAACATTTGTAATACTCTTTTCTCAATTTTAAAGTAATCAGAGTCTCCCCTTCCAAAACATGGTCTAATATTTTGAATATTTTCAGACAATAAACTTGCTGGTCCAGGAGTAAGAAGACTTTTAATTTTATTTTGATTTAATACAAAGTTTGTAAGATTATTTGTTTTCATTTTTTTGAGACAAATTTCATGAATTTTTGTTTATAGTACAGAGTATTTTCCTTTGGTCTACTTAAATTTTTTCGATGTCCTTTTTTACATATTATCTCAATAAAAGTATTCTTTTTGTTTCTGAGTGCAAAGTCAATTTTGTTTTTTAATTGAGAAGAATTTTTTACTTTAAATGAGTTACTATAACCCATATCTCTGGCCACTTTATAAAATTCAACATTTTCACTGGGAGGTCTCTGTCCACCTACAGAATCGTGGGCAAAATTGTTAAATACAATATGAATTAAATTTTGAATTTTTCCACTATTTGCTAATGCGCCTAAATGCATTAATATTGACCCATCACCGTCTAAACAAAATATTTTTTTTCTCTTTTTAAATAAAGCCAAGCCAGTCGATATAGAAATAGAGTGTCCCATACCTCCAACACACATAAATGTATTGTCTTGAGTTTGGTTTATCTCATTTAATTCATAAAGTTCTCTTGATAACATGCCAGTAGTTGAGATTTTCGGATGGCGATGAGGAATATTTTTATAGACTATCTTAAGCGCTTCTTCTCTGGTCAGAAGATTTGATTTCAAAACATTATCAATATATTTAGTTTTTTCGAAGGTGTTTTTTTTAATTAATAAAGCAACTATTTTATTTTTCTTTTTGGCATATTTAGCGAGGTTCATAATATCTTTTTTAAAATTTGATTTATTGCTTATCACTTTAAATTTGATATCTAAAAGTTTTAACAATTTTGGAGTAATAAGCCCTTGAGTTAAATGTTGAGGTTCATCATAAATTTGTTTTTGTTTATTTAATTCTCCTCTCCAGCCTATTAATAAAAAAATCGGTACCCGAAAAACTTTTTTGTCTGACAATGATGTTAAAGGGTTTATCATATTTCCTATGCCAGAATTTTGCAGATATACTAAAGGAATTTTACCGGTAGCTAAATGATATCCTATTGCTATTCCTACCGAAGAACCTTCGTTGGATGAAAGTATGTGATTTTTTTTTTCTTTTATTTGAAAAGTGTTACATAAACTTGAAAACATTGAGTCTGGAACACCAGTGAAAAAATTAATTTTATTTTTCTTCAAAATAGAAATAAATTTTTTTGGATCAATCATATTCTTAATTTTGACTTTATTAGATTTTAAACATCGGCAAGTTAAAAAATTTCTTAATTTTAAGTTTAATTAAATATTTTTTCTGCATTGATAGTGAGAGATTTTTTTTAAGGAATTTTTTTTCATTCTCGTTTATCCATTGTTTTAATTCACTTATATATATATTACTTTTTTTAATTGTAAAATTTTTTCCATGGATTCTGTAATCTGCTAAAACTTTGTTTAAAAAACCAATATTAGTATTAAAACTGAGATGAATGAAAAGATCAAAATCTTCTAGAATATTTAGTTTCTCATTAAATTTTTTAAATCTAAAAAGAGATTTTTCCATGACAACAGTTATAATTCCTAATGGATAGTCATTGAGTAAACTCTGTGTTGTGATTTTTTTGATATATTTTTTTACCTTTTTTTCTTTCATTCCTTTTTTTTGATAAAAATTATTAAAATTTGTAAAACAAATTTTAAACTTATTTTTTTTTAAAAATTCCATTTGAATTTTTAGTTTATTTTTAAGCCAGGTATCATCTGTATCAATAAAAGCTATATATTTACCTTTTGCTTTTTTTACGGCTAAATTTCTAGCTTTACCCAGATTTGTTAATTTGTTGCTAAAGAAATATTTAATTTTTTTATTTTTAAAACTTTCTACTATTTTTCGACTTTGATCAGTTGATTTGTTATCCCAAAAAATAATCTCCCAATTTTTATAAGACTGGTTAATTACACTTGAAATACTTTGTCTAAGATATTTTTGTGAATTATGACAGTTCATTATTACACTTACCAGTGATGATTTAGACATTTCTTTAAAATTGATTATAAATTATTTTTATAAGTTAGTGATTTTAACTCTCTAGATATAAATTTTATTTCCCTAACAGTCATATCTGGATGCATAGGCAAAGATAAAATCTGTTTAAAAATTTTTTCAGTATTAGGAAATTTTTTCGGTGAATCTTTATATTTTGTATATTTATAATTAGGATAATAATGTATTCCTGTTTGAATTCCTTTTAAACTCAATTTTTTTCTTAAGAAATCTCTTTTTTTTAAGTTAATTATCCTAACAATATAAATATGTGGAGAAATATCTTTGTAGTTTTTTTTAAAAATTTTTATATATTTGTTTTTTTTAAATTCTTGATCATAAAGTTTACAAATTTTTTTTCTTTTTCCAGATAATAAATTGTATTTTTGAAGTTGAGCCAATCCTATGCTCGCATTAATGTCACTCATATGGTAGCGCCATCCTTGATCTTTGACATCACTTATCCAGCTTCTATGCCCTAAATAACGCTTTTCAGAATCATTCGTGATACCTAAAAGTCTAATATCTTTAGATCTATTTAAAATCCTTTTATCATTAGTGACTATACAACCCCCTTCGCCAGAAGTAATATTTTTTATACCATCAAAACTAAAGCAACTAATATCTCCAAAACTTCCAATTTTTCTTTTTTTATAAATTGTTCCAAATGCATGAGCTGCATCTTCTATAACTCTTAATTTATTTTTTTTTGCAATCAGATATATTTTATCTAAATTGTCTGCTGACCCAGTAAGATGAACAGGCATTATTGCTTTAGTTTTTTTTGTTATTTTTCGTTTTAGATCATGAGGGCACATATGTAAATTTTCTAAATCAATATCACACACAACTGGTTTTGCTCCAGTTGCAGAAATCGCTTGATAAGAAGCAACATATGTTAAAGAAGGAACTATTACTTCATCGTTTTTACCAATTCCACATGCTTGAATAGCAACGTGTAATGCGGCAGTTCCAGAGTTTAAACAAACTACCTTTCTTGAAAAAAATTTTGATAATTTTGCCTCAAATTTTTTTACTATTGGTCCCATACCTAAAAAACCGTTGTTTAAGACTTTAATAACAGCATTTTTCTCTTTTTTTGAAATACAGGATTTGGATAGCCTAATAGCTTTCATTTCTTTAATTCCATCTATAATTAAACTTATTAGGCTCCTTCCTTAATATTTCATTCTCTTGATATTTTTTATCTAAAATATTAAGGATCCTAACTTTTTTTTTTTTGCTCAAATTTTTAAAACCATACCAATGCTTATTTGGTATATTTAATATTCCTGGTTTTTTTTCTGAAAGTAAAAATTTTTTAAATTTTTTATTCGAAAAAATTACAACTTTACATCTTCCATTTAGTAAAAAAATATTTTGTTTCAAGTTTTTATGATACCTCCACGCTTTAATTCTATTTGGATTAATCTCTGAAATATAACACTCTACAAACTTTTTCAATATTGAGTTTTTTTTTCCTGAAATTTTTATCAAATTACCTTTATTATTTTTAATTATATAAGAGGGAATAAAATTAATTTTTTTACTTTTGGTCAAAAGTTTTCTTTTCATATTCTTTTATCTGTTTTATAGTAAAATCATACATATTTGAATTTTTTCTAAAATAAATTTTATACCAATTAGTAATAAAAATACCTATTTGATCTAAGTTTAATAAGGTTTTCCATTTCAATTTTTTATATGCTTTTTGGCTATTTAATTTTAAAATTTTTGTTTCATAGAAATTTAGTTTTTTTTTAAATGAATATGAGTTTTCTTTATCCCAGTTTTTTTGTAATATTTTCACTAATTGCATGACTGTATACGGTTTTTTAAAACTTGGTCCAAAATTAAATGACTCTCCATTTAATTTTTCGTTTTTATCTAAAAAAATTGCTAATTTCAAATAACCAAATAAAGGCTCAAGAACATGCTGCCAAGGTCTTACAGACTTCGGATTTTTAATTTTTGGTTTTAAATTTTTTTTCCATGATTTCATAATATCTGGGATTAATCTATTATTTGACCAATCTCCTCCACCAATCACATTCCCGGCTCTTACAGTGCAGAACCTTAAATTTTTATTTTTTTTCAAAAATGAGTGGTAATACGCTTGTAGAATAATCTCAGCTGCAGCTTTAGATCCACTATACATATCTTGTCCACCAAGCAAATCATTTTCTTTGTATCCGGTTTTCTTTTCTAAATTAAAATAACATTTATCACTCGTAATCATTATACAAGAACACTTGTTGTTTAAAAATGATGACGCATGTAAAACATTTAGAGATCCTTGAGTATTAGTATTTACAGTTTCTAATGGATTAATAAAAGACTCAGAAATAATTGCTTGTGCTGCTAAATGAAATATTATTTTTGGTTTTTCTTTTAAAATAATTTTTTTTAATTTTTTGTAATTTTCAATATTTAGATAATAATTCTTAATTTTTTTTTTTAAATTCAAATTTTCAAAATTTGATGGCTTAGTTGGAATATTTTTTGAAACACCAATAACATTACAGCCTAAATTTAATAACCAAGTAGTTAACCAGCTCCCTTTAAAACCAGTGTGACCTGTAATTAAAACTTTTTTGTTTCTATAAAACTTGTAGAAATCTATTTTTTTAACCATAAAATTTTATGAGATTTCCATTGATTAACTAATAAATCATGCTCTCTTCTTGTATCCATGCATTGCCAAAATTTTTTATGTTTAAATGCAATTAGTTGTCTCTTTTTCGCCAAATTTTCTAAGGGTTTTTCCTCTAAAACAGTCTTGTCATTTGATAGGAATTTAAATATTTTTTTATTAAAGATAAAGAAGCCTCCATTAATCCATCCTTCGCCCGATTGAGGTTTTTCAGAAAACTTAGAGACATTATCTCCATTCATTTTTAAAGCACCAAATCTAGCTGATGGTATAACTGCTGTTACTGTGCCGATTTTTTTTTGTCTTAGGTGAAATTTGATTAGTTTTGATATGTTAATATTTGCTAATCCATCACCGTAAGTTAGCAAAAAATTTTCTTCATTATTAAGATATTTTTTTAATCTCAGTAGTCTTCCACCTGTCATAGTTTTCAAACCTGAAAAGCAAAATTGTATATTCCATTTTAATGGCTCTTTTTTTTTCCCAATATATTTATTATAGCTATTATTTAATTTTGTTAAATTTTTTTTGTTAAAAAAACTTTTAACTAAATTCCCTTTATATCCAAGTGCCAGAACAAAATTGTTTATACCATGTTTTTCATAAATTTTCATTATATGAAACAAAATCGGAAATTTTCCAATTTTTATCATTGGCTTAGGTTTAGATCTAGTCTCTTCAGAGAATCTTGTCCCTAAACCACCACAAAGAATAACTGCTTTCATTTTTTTCCGTCCAACATTAAATTATTTCTCTTATCATAATTTATTTGATCTCTGAGCCAACTCCAATTTTCTTTAATAATTTTTTGGTAAGTATTTAATGGTATTTGAATATGTGTTGGAAAATTTACTATATGCTTTGAAACATATTCAGCTACTGGACAGGATCCATCTTTGTATTTAATTTCGTTATAGTTTCTAGATCTTCCTTCAAATATACTGCTATACCATATATCTAAATTAAATTTTTTTTGAAATATTTTTATAAATTTTTCTTGGTCTTTAACTAAGAACGAATATCTCAACCAACTATACTTTGATACTTGGCTCTTTTTAAATTGATACCACTTAATCTTTTTTTCAAAAAATTGTGATAATTTAACTCTGTGATTAATATTTTTTTTAATGTTTTTTAATTGATTAACGCCTACCAAAGATAAAAAATTATTATATTTACATGGATAGTATCTAGGTTTTATAATTTTTAATTCATCATTAAAATAAAATAAAATATTAAAATAATTAAAAATTAAAAAAATTGGCTTTCCTATCCATAATAAATATGGATTAAAAATAATTATCTCAAGAATAAAAGAAATTAACATTCTTAATTGTCCCATCTTCCCAATTGTAAATAACGATTTGTTATATTTTTTTAATTTTTTATAAACCTGAAAATTATTTGTTGTGGCAACACCGCCTAAGTGAGTATTAATAATTTTTGAGTGATCTAGTGAATAATAACTCGCATAGGTATTTTTATTTTGTACTCTTTTTAAATCAAAAACATGAGCCTTATCCTCAATTATTTTTAACTTATATTTTTTTGCTAATTTATTTATTTTTTTCATGTCACAGCTTATTCCAAAAGTGTGTTGAACATAAATTGCGATAGTTTTGTTTGTTATTTTTTTTTCTATTAAATTAACGTTTATATTAAAATTTTTTGGTTCGATATCCACATAAATTGGTCTTGCACCCGTATAAATAATCGCATTTGGAACTACAGCACAAGTGAAAGCTGGCAAAATAATTTGGTCTCCTTTTTTTATATTCATTGTCTGAAGTATTGAATATAAGGCCATTCTTCCTGAGCCATAAGTAAAAGAATATTTTTGTCTACTTTTTTTGGAAAATTGATTTTCAAATTTATTTATAAAATTTTGTTTTTCCTTTAGACTAAATAAATTCATAAAAAAATAGCTTAATAACATCCAAAGTTCTTTCTTTGTATTGGTTCCACAGTAAATTCCGTATCTTAACCTTGGAAAATTGGGAAAAAAATTTGAAATTTTTCTTAAAAAAATCATATTATTAATTTTTTAAATGACTCTCTAAACTTTCTATCAAAAAATTTTGGGTAAATTTTATTTGGGTGATCTTCGATAGTTTGTTTCCATTTTTTTTTTTTATAAATTTTAGAAAAATTTTCAAGTGGATTTTTCAAAAATTCTTTTGAAATATTATATTCCTTTAGCTTGAGCCATAATTTCTTAAAGACTTTTTTTTCTGTGTCATTAAAATTTTTATTTATATCGTATGGAAAAAAAATACTTGAAATTAAAAGGTAAACTAAATCATAACCCCATTTCTCTTTTTGACTTGATAGTTCCCAGTCAATAAACTTTATTTTATTTCCTCTTAATAAAATATTATCAACTGTTAAATCACCATGACATCTCACATTTGTCTTTTTTGGCCAAATACTTGCATAATGATCCATTGCTTTAGAAATTAAATTTTCATTTTCTACTATAGATTTATAAAAGGTATTTTTTTTCCGTTAAAAAATTTTATATCTAGGAAAAATAAATTTGCTTTTTTATAAAATCTAATTAAATCACCATGATTCCCAGAAATTTTATGATACCATCGAAGTCCATTAATTTCATTAATTAGGTATTTATAATATCTTTTATTTGAACTTATTTTTCTTACATATTTAGGTTTTGAAAAATAAATTACTTTTATTTTATCTGTATTTGAATTTCTTAATACAGTGGTCATTTTATATAAATTTAATTAAAATTAAATTAGTATTAAAAATTGAAAAATAATTTTTAAAAAGTTGATAAAAAAAATAAACGTAAGATTTTACTTTTGAGTTAAACCTAATTTTATATAAAAAATCGGGTGTTAAAGAGTTTTGGTAATTTTTGTTCAAAATTATAATTTCTTTTTTTTTAATAAAGATTAAAGATAAGAAAGTAAAAAATTTATTAAATATTCTTGATTTTGATATATCACAAACAAAATAAACATTTGTTTTTATAAACCGTGAAGCTTTAAATGTTTGAAAAAATTTATTTATTTCACTTATTTTATTGAAAGAAAAAATTATATTCTTGTTAATAATTTTAAATTTTTTTTCTATTTTAAAATAAGATATATTTCCATTTACATATTTTTTGTTTAATATGTGTTTTTTATCAAAGTAGATATTAATAATTTTTTTTTGGGGATTCTCTAAAAAATTAATTATCATGTATTACTAAAAATTTTAAACTTTGTAGACATAAAATGGCAAATACTTTTCTCCTCTAACTAGACGGCCGATCATTGCCGCAACTCTATGACGACCACTTAAAAATCCGTGATTGCTTATTGCAATTGGGTTTTGTATTAAGCTTTTCTTAATTTCAATGTCATTCATGTCTTCTAAATTTTTATAGTAAGTTCTAGTGTACACTCTAGGAAATTTCTTCAATTTTAAGTAATCATTTACTTTTTCGTAACCTATAACACTCTTTTTAAATCCAAATAAAATTGGATTTATATAAAAATTATTTCCTGTTTTCCAAAATTTTTTATTAAGATAGATAGGTTCATCAATAGGTTTAATGATTATAGTATCTTTAACTTTATTAGAGAAAAGTTTTAAATTATTTTTTTTCAGATAATTTATAATGTCCTTTACTTTCAAAAATTTTAAATTTTTTGTTATCAGACCATAATGATTTTTTCTAAAAAAATGATTAAATTCTATTGGATCAAATTTTAGTTTTTTAAATTCGTTCTCTTTAAGTTTAAAAATTCTTTTCTTTTTAAATTTTTTAAATCCATTTATTATTAATTTAGATAAATTAAGTTTATATAAATCTTTGACTCTAAAATTTAACTCATATCTTGAGTATTTTCTAAAAAAAAAAAAGAATATAAATTACACATAAAAGACAATTTTTAAATCTAGCAATAATATTTTTATCTTTATCCGAAAGTGAAGACAATACAATTTCGACATAATTCGGGAAAAAAATTTTATTGAATATCTTGTCTGAATATTTTGGAGCAAAATATATATTATTTAGAATTTTTATTTTTTTTGTTTTCTTAAAATACCGGGTTTCAATTTTAAACCCATTAAATTTAAAGAATTTTTGATCAAAATTTATTAAATAAAAGTTTAATATATATTTTTCATAAAAAAGTTTTATTCGATCAGCTTTTATAACTATTCTGAAATTTTTTTTTAACTCTTTAATAAGTTTCTTTTTTTTTAATAATTTATTGCTCACGATAACATCATCATAATTATCATCAGATAATAAGGATACTGTTTCAGCAGATAATAATGTTCTGTTAAATAATTGATAAGATAAATTATTTTTATCTAATACCTTTTTTATTTTTCTAAAGTAAGAATTTTTTTTTTTTACGATTTGTAAATACAAAATTATTTTATTAAGGTTAAGAAAACTGACTTTGAAAATGTTAGAGAATAAGTTAAAGTCCAAATCAATGGAAAGATATAAATAATCTGAAAATCTAAAAAATTTTTCTCTATTATTAACAAAACTAATAATAAGTCTGTATATTTTGATCCCCCGTCAAAATGGAAAAATTTCAATAGCAATATTAATAAATTAGACTTACTCTTTTTTATGAATTTATTTCTTTTACCTATTTTTTCATTCGAAACATGAGTTTGTAATTTTTTATCAAAGTGCGATTTTTTAAACTTTGATAAATGCAACCTTAAGTCTGCGAATGAGAAAAATAAAACAATAAAGAATAATAAATAAAATATATCTTGATTTCCTAAAGGATTATTTCTAATTCCATATAAATAAAATCCAGACATAATAATTATAGTACTCATATTACCTGCCCATCCATCTAGTTCATGGCCTGTTAAAGATATTTTTTTTTGAAATAGTGCTAGTTGTCCATCAACGTAATCTGGAACAAGTTTTAGAAATAGAATAATAATTCCCAAATAAAAAAGAAAACTATTGTAAAAAGATAAGAAAATTATTCCAGCTAATGTCCAAAACACTCCAGCTATTGTTACAATATTTGCAGATAATTTAGTTCTTAATAGAAGATAAATTAACAAACAAGCTATTTCAATATTAAGTGTGGTTTTAATTTTTGAGTAAAGATTTTCTCTAAATAAAGAGAAATTTTTTGATAAAGTTCTTTTGCCATAAACTTTTTTAAAGATATTATCATTTCTTCTGTAAGTATTTTTTCTTATATAATTTAATTTAAACATTTAATTATTGGTTTTTTGCAAAAGCATAAATAGTGAATTTTCCACTTGGCTCAGCTATTTGACTCGTTTTAATTTTTTTGAAATTAGTTTTTTTTAGAAGCAGGCTAAGTGATCTTTCTGAAAAAACATGCAAATGTTCTATAAAAAATTCCTCTCTTTCTTTTCCTTTTTTTGCTGCTGCCGGTCCGTTAGGGACCTCAATATAGATGAAACCTCTCGATTTTAAAATACTTTTTGCTTTTTCAACAAATTTAATAGGATCCTCTACATGCTCAATAACTTTATTTAAAGTTACTCCATCAAATTTTTTCTTTATTTTTTTTTTAAAAAAATTTCCACTAATTGTTTTTAAATAAAGATTTTTTTTTAGATGCTTAATTACATCTTTATCTGGATCTAATGCAGTACAATTAAATCCTTTTTGATTAATCAAAAATGGGAAAACACCTGTTCCAGAACCAATATCTAATAATTTAACATTCGCGTCAGTAATATTTTTTAAATATTTTTCAATTCTTTTTACTCTTTGTTGATTATCTGATTTTTTTGAAGGGAGGTTTATTATCTTTTTAAAATTATTAAAAATCTTACCCTTATAGGTAAATTTATTATATTTTTTTGAATAAAAATTTTTAAAATTTAATTCCATAATTGAATAGTAATGACCACATTTTTCACAAATTATATATCTTCTAATATATTTTTTTTTGGGTATATCAAAATTTGTTTCTAAATCAGGTTTTTTTTTATATGAAAAACTTTTTTTAAATTTTTTACTGTTACAAAAGTTGCAAACTAAATTCATTTTAGAATCAAGGTATTAATTTAATGATCTTTTTGGATAATATAAACTTCCTTGCACTAGGTTATGATTGTCATCTACATCATCAATAAAATGATATTCTCTCTCAAAATTTTTACTAAATTCTTTGTAATATTCATTACAATAATAATCATCTATAATTATATCTATATTATCAAAATGTTTTTGCACTAAGTCGCACTCATATTTCATTACTTCATAAGAGTGATCACTGTCATGAATAAATAATTCTATTTCTTTGTTTTTGTTTAAAATTTTTTCAAGAAATTCTGATGATGGACCTAGATTAAGCTCCCAAGAATTTTTTAATTCATCTGGAATAATCCAGCCTGGGATTTCACTTTTAAGTTCAAATTCAGCATTTCCTCCAGGCCCAAATGGTTTTTTACCGAAAAATTTTTCCCAATCTCTTCTCGGCAAATCGATAGATATCAATTTTCCTTTTTTATTGTCTTTCAAAGCTTTCAGTATCCAAGCTGAAGTAAGTCCATGTAAAACACCTGTTTCTAAGACTATGCTAGGTTTTTGATTTCTTATTAGTGAGTATATAAAATTCCTGTAGACTGAAAATTCATAAATAGACTCGAATTTTCTTTTTTTAAATATTTTATTTAAACTTATTTTTTGATTGATTTGATCAAGAAATATTTGGTCTTTATCCAAATCAATCAAGAAATTTTTCAGTTTTAGTTTTGAATGTATTTTATTTAAAATACCATGTACTTTATTTTTTTTATTAGATTGGAACATATTTTTCTTGAAGAGCGTTGAACCCTTTTTTAGAAATTGGGTAATATCTAAACAGACCACTTATTCTAACTTTTTTAGAAATATTTTTTCCACTCTTGTGAATTGTTTTCATTGGAAAAACTAATATATCTCCTTGATTAATCTCGAATATTTTTTTTTTATATTTTTTAAATAAGGTAATATCTAAATGATATTTGTCAGATCTATTTTTTTTATTTTTTTTTAAGTACATTTTAGTTTTGCTGTTGCTTGAATTTACTAAAAATACAGGTGCACCATGAATTATTTTTGTGTTATGAAAAGCAACAACAACAGTTATCCCGTTTACTGGATCAATTTTAGTGCTATTTGGATATAAATCATAATGCCAATCAACAGAATTTCTACTATCAAATGGCGGGTCAAAACGAACAAGTGAATTAAAACAAATAAAATTTTGTTTTTTGTGTTTTGAATATTTATTAATAATTTTCATTAAGTTATTTGAGGTCATTAATTTTTTAAGAGGGTAAGATAATTGAATTGTATCGTAAATTTTTCCAAATTTATCCTTTGATTTTTTTCTTGCTTTAAGAATTGACTGGTGAAATTTTTCATTTTTCCAGATCTTAGAAGTAACATTATATGGAAGCCATTTAAATATTGAGGGAAAATAAAATTTAAATAAATTAGTCATTACTATAAAAACCTCATCAATTTGTTTTTTAGAGATTTTATTTTTATATAAAATTATAGATTTGCTATTTGCTATAGATTTTTTTGGATTTTTTTCCATATTTTTTTTAATTGGCTTTTCTCTTTTGATTTCAATTGATGATTAAGTTCTCTAATATTTTTTAATACAAACTCTTTTTTTTCCATTCCAATTAAATTACATTTTATATCATTTAATATTTTAATAAAGTTTATAGTTAAACCAATTATGTCTTTCGATTTTGAGAATTTTTTACTTAATACTTCTAGGTTAATACTATTGTTTTTTAAATTTTCTAAAAGAATAAAAAGTCTCCTTATCGAATTTTCACTTTTTGGAAATGTAATATTTATTTGATTAAGCTCGTTAGTACTATCTTTTAATTGCTTAGATGAATTATAAATTTTGTTTAAATCTTGAAATTTATTCAAATTTCCCTCGTACAAGGTCGCGCTAGTAAAAAAATTAATTTTATTTTTATTTAAAAATTTAAATAAATTTTCTTTTTTTGATATTTTATGATTTAAAATGTCGGGCATTGCTATACTTAGAGGTGCCTCCAAACATCTAAAGCCGTGGTGTTTTCCGAAAATTTGATTTAATTTTTTTAGAATCTTATACAGATCAAGTCGATTTTTGTTTCCTTTAAATCTTCTTAATCCGCTCCAAGTAGCAATACCATAATAATGGATTTTTCCTTCAGATCTTTTTTTTTCTAAAATTTTTAAAGCATTAATTATTTTTTTAAAACCATTTTTTAATTGAAGAGCATATTCTGGATTATGTAATAAATAAAAATCGATATATTCTAATCCGGTTAATTTCAATGAATTATCTAATGACCAATTTATATATTGAGGGTCTATACAAAAATCGTTTCTAGGCAAACAATCTTCTTTTTTTACTTTTAATTTCTTCAAAATATTTTTTTTTTTAACATAGTCGGCCACTAAGCCAACTTTTGAAATCAGTATGAAATTTTTTCTACTTTTTTTAATACTTTTAATTTTTTTAAGGATTTTTTCGCTTCTACCATCACGATATTTTTGAGCTGTATCTATAACGTTAACACCTTTTTTAATTCCGTAATTTATACATTTAATTAATTGCTGATCATATTTTTGAGAGATTTGACCTTTATATAAACCGAAACCGATATTAGAAATCTTTCTACCATCATGTAATTTTCTATATTGCATTATTTAAATTTCCAAGCTCCTAACCATTTTTCTAAACTATATAATTTCCATAAAAACATCATATGATCTTTATATTCATTAAAATGTTCATTAAGCAACTTATTAAGCAATGGTTTACTTATAAATTTGAAATTTTTTCTATTAATTAATTTTTTAATTGTTTTGCTTAATTCATTTTTTAAACCAGTTCTAAACCATTTGTTGGCTGGAGCATTTAATCCAACATGTTTTTTATTCCATAAAACTTCTTTGGGAAGGTAGTCTTTTAAAGAATATCTTATCAACCATTTAGTATATCCATTTTTAATCATTAGACTGTTAGGCAAATTCCAACAAAAATTTACTACGTCTTCATCTAAGAAAACTGATTTGCATTCGATGCCGAAAGTAGAAAAATTTGGTACTTCTGATCTTGTGGATGGTGGAGAGGAAGTGTGATGTAAATCCTGAATTAATTTACTCTTTAAAAAACTTTTTGTTAAAGAAGGAAATTTTCCTATTTTTTCAAATTTTATTTTTTTCTTGATTAAACCTAAATAAAAATTCTTTGATCGCATTGAGTCCTCATCCCAAGTGTAGTTTTTAATCTGCCCAGGTTTTTTTGAATGGAAACATTTCTTTAAATAAGTATTGAAGATCTTTTTATTTTTTAAAAATACTGGATGGTTGTGAAATTCAATCCATTTGTTTAATTCATAAAAAAATTTTTTTTTACTTTTACTAAATTTTAAGTCAGCCAAGAAATAAGGAATATCATCATATAATCCTGCTAAGATATGATCTCCACCATCGCCACCAAAAATATATTTAATTTTATTTTTATATAGAAACTTACATAGAATAAAATGAGAATACCATGTAGGTGAGGAAATTGGTTCATCATGAATATTTAACATTTCATTAAAAGTTTTTAAAAAATTTTTATCATTTGGATAAATTATTTTTGAATTAAAATTATTAAAATTGGATATTTTATTAATCAATTTTGTTTCATCGTAGAATAATTCTTCTTTATTCTTGTTAATTCCTTTATAACCAATAGAAAATGTTTTTATTCTATTTTTAATAATCCTAGATGCGATACTTGCAATCGTAGGTGAGTCTAGTCCTCCACTTAATAAAAATGCAGATAAATTTTTATTTCTATATCTTTTATTGAAACTTTTTTTAAGAAGTTTTAAAAAAATTTTCTTAGCTTTTTTAGGACTAAAATTATTTTTGTTTTTAATCTTGAAATCATAGAGTGTTGTTGATTTTATTGAATTATTATTAATGAAATTTATTGTGTTATTGTAGAATAAAAATAAATTTAAGAAAAAAGTGTATTTTGATCCATACGAATATCTATAATTTTTAAATAAATAAGTATTTATTAATTTCAAATTAGGTTTTAGTTTGAAAATTGAAATATTTTTTAGAACTTTGATTTTAGTAAAAATTGCAAAATATTTTTTATTTTTGGTATAAAAAAGAAGATTAGAGCCGTGTCTATCTCGAATTGTAATTATCTTATCATTTTTGTAATTTAAAATTAAGATTGAAAAATTTCCATCAAGTTTTTTTAAAAAAGAAACGCCTTGTTTTAAATACTCAGAAAAAATATTTTTTAATGAATTATCTTTTAAATTATAAACCGATCCAATAAAAATCATTATAATTTCATCATTAAACTTCAAAATTTTATTAAGCTTCTCACCTTTCAAGCCAACATAATAATTAAAATTTTTTGATTTAAATTTTATTAAATCTTTTTTATGATTTAAATAATTACTTGTTAAGTTTGAAAACATTTTTTTAAAAATATTATTTTCTATATCTTCTCTAGATCTGACTAAAAAAAAATTTTCCATAATTTATCTAACTTAATTTGTCTTAGGAAATAAAGCTTTCTGCATATGTATAACCACAAATTTCATTCATTATCTGAATATTTTATAAAATAATTTCTATTTTATTCTTCTGGTATATCTGAGTGCTGACGCCCGTTTATTTGATTAGTATTTATGTAACCAATTAATAATTTTCTGATTATGTACTTCGCAATATTTTCTAAATTCTTTAATTTTTGTTTTGTGTATTACCATAATGTAAATTTTTTTTTCTTTATTTTTTACTAGCGCTGTTAAAAATTTTTGTTTTTTAAGTCTCCCATTAATAGAAGGTGTGGCATAAAAACCCCAATTTTTTTTTACAAAATCATGTTGATTTCCTTTGAAGATAAATGTTACTTGCTCATTATTTTTCAATTTGATGTTTGCAGAATGAGTTATTTGGACTTGGTTTTTTCCTTTTCCAGCAATAAACTTTCTTCTAATTTTAGCAATTTTCATAAAAATAATTAATAATTTTAAGTATCTAGTTTAACTTTGAATCTTTAATTGTTAACAAGCCTAAATTAGAAGATAATTCTTGTACAATTAAAAATTTGTTCAGATTTGGTAAGTAAATCATATCTCTTATTCTCTCATCCATATCAATTTCATCTACGAAATCTGTTTTATCAAAGCTTTGATTTATTTTTAAAAGAACTATTTTTAAACTTCCTAATGTATTAAGAAAGAAATAATTGCTTTGATTTACTAGTTTCTCAGGAATCTCAACTATTTCTGTTGGAGGTGTAGAGTATTCAAAATATTTTACTGGCTCTATAAATCCGTGTTCTGCATGTTTTTTGTATTTAAAACCTTTTCTAGTTGAGTTTCCATATGATGATATTGGAAAACCATAATTTTTTCCTTTAATAATTTTGTTAACTTCATCTCCTCCTGCTGTACTATGTTCTGTCTCTAATAAAACATTTTTTTCCTTAATATAGGTAAGCCCCTGGGGATTTCTGTGGCCATAGGAAAAAACTTCGTAATTTTTTTTGATTACATCTACCTCCAATAGTTTTCCAAAAGGTGAGTTAAGATCTTGAGGAACTTTCACATCGGAGTAGTTACCAGTTGAAAGAATTATTTTATCTCCTTCATAACTTATCATTTTACCTCCTTGGCTCCACATTCCAAATTCTCTTCGTGGAATTTTTCCTTTTCTTTCTACACACTCTTCAAAATTTAAAAAATTTTCAAAGGTAAGTTTTTCATAATTAAGACTAGCTCTAGCTACGCCAAGACCGTAACATGTATCTTTTTTTATATCTGTGTAAGAAACATAAATGAAATCATCTTTTATTAAAGCGCCTTTTATACCGACAAATTTTTCAGTGCCTTTTATAAATTCTTTTTTTAGATTATTTTTAATTTTGTTAAAATTGATCTTGTCATTCATCAAATCTTCTTCTTTAAAAAAAAGGATTGCACCGGATTGAAAAATTATAAATATGTCTTTATCTTTTTTTTCTATGTAACTTGTGAAAGGTTTTTTGCCTTGTGTGTCATCTCTGTAAAAACTATCATCTATATCAAATGGTAAGAAGAAGTTTTTTACTTCTAAAGTAATACTACCCTTCTCTGACTTGTAAAAATTTATGTTTTCACTTGCTCTTTCCTTAAGCCTTAATTGATAAGACAGTTTGTCAATTTTAAAATTAGCTAAATCTAATTCATTTTGAATAATTGTCACTTCCTTTCTTAGTTTAGGACCGTAAAAGAGAGTTGAACTTAAAACATTTTTTACGTTTTGTGGTACAAAGTTTTTGATTTTTCTACTGATATTTGATTCATCAATAATAATGAACGATATTG
>MDTD01017019.1_pt1 | contig 24212 bp, 36 predicted proteins | sample 811221 | NCBI WGS metagenome assembly MDTD01 (sample SAMN05326646, study PRJNA326480) | marine metagenome | isolation source: seawater | place: Pacific Ocean: South West | collected 2011 | reverse complement strand
GGCTTCGACTATGAGAGCAGCATGATGGGGAACGACTATTCCCCCTATTTCGCCCGGCGCGGCGACAAGCCCACGGTCGACGAGCCGTTCGTGTTCGGTGAGGAAACCCGGCTGGTCGAGATGCCGATCAGCTGGACACTCGACGACTACCCGCATTTCGAGTTCGTCCGCACCAAGGACTATGTCCTGCCCGGCCTGATGAACGCGGGGTCGGTGCTGGAGAACTGGATCGACGAGTTCGTCTACATGGCGAGGGTCACCGAATGGGGCGCCCTCACCTACACCTTCCATCCCTTCGTGATCGGCCGCGGCCACCGCATGCTGGCGCTGGAGAAGCTGATCCTGCGGCTGAAGGAGATGGACGCGGTGTTCCTGCCCATGGAAGCCGTGGTCGATGAGTTCCTGTCGCGAAACGCCGCCCCGTCCTGAGAGCGCTCGACGCCGCGCCCCCTTCCGAGAAGGAGCGATCATGATGACCGCCGAACGCCGCAACGGACCGTCTTCCTTTCGCGTCGGGCTTGCCGGTCTGGCCGTCGCGGCCGCCATCGCCTGTGCTCCTGTCCGAACGGCGGAGGCAGCCGACACCTTCGTGTTCGCCAACACCAGCGAATACGACACCATGGACCCGCATCTCACCTTCGATGTCGGACGGGTGGCCTATCGCCTCAATCTCTATGACGGCCTCATGAGGTGGGAGGACAACCCGCCGAAGCTCGAGCCGTGGCTCGCCAGTGGCTACACGATCAGCGACGACGGGCTGACCTATACCTTCATCCTGCGGGAGGGCGTCGAATTCCATGACGGCAGCGAGCTGACCGCCCACGACGTCGTCTACAGCATGGAGCGCATCCTGGCGCTGAAGAAGGGCGCGGCGAGCCTGTTCGCGCCGCTGGTCGAGCCCGGCAGCACCACCGCGCCCGATGACTACACGGTGATGTTCAAGCTGACGCGGCCGGCGGCGATCTTCCTGTCGATCGTGCCGGAAATCCACGTCGTCAACGCCGACCTCATCGAAAAGCATGCCAAGGACGGCGACTGGGGCACGGACTGGCTCGCCACCCACGATGCCGGTTCGGGCTCGTTCAAACTGCGCCGCTTCGACCCGGCGATCGGCTTCCAGGCCGAGCGTTTCGAGGACCATTTCCTCGGCTGGGGTGAGAACTACCTCGACCGGATCGAGTTCCGGACGGTGCGCGAGGCGACGACGCGGGTGCTGGGCCTGATCAAGGGCGATTTCGACGGCACCGACGGCTACCTGCCGCGCGATCAGGTGGCCCGCCTCACCGAGGCCAAGGGGGTGAAGGTTCTCGAGGAGCAGTCGATGCGCCTCGCCGTGGTCCAGATCAACACCCAGCGTCCGCCCCTCGACGACGTCCATGTCCGCCGCGCGATCAGCTACGCCTTCGACTATGACGGGGTGATCGACAACATGCTCGGCGGCACCGTCGAGCGCAACGGCGCCCCGATCCCGAAGAACCTGTGGGGATATCCGGAGGACGCCGAGGTCTACAGCTACGATATCGACAAGGCCAAGGTCGAGCTCGCCGAGGCGGCGAAGCCCGTCGAGCGGGCGCTGAGCATTCACCCCATGGTCGGCTACAACCAGACCGACCAGATGGCGCTGATCCTCCAGAACGGCCTTCGCAAGATCGGCATCGACGCCCGCATCACGCCGGAGACCTGGCCGACCCTGGTCGGCAAAACGGCGAGCCCCGACACTGCCCCCGACATCTGGCTACACTGGGTCAGCACCTATTACGCCGACCCGCACAACTGGATTGGGGAGATGTACGACTCCGCCAACCGGGGCACCTGGAAGGCGTCGAGCTATTACCGGAACCCGGAGGTCGATGCGCTTCTGGAAGAAGCCCTGACCCTGACCGACCAGGATGCCCGCGCCGAGAAGTACGCGGCGGCGGCGAGGATCGTCGTCGCCGAGGCGCCGGGGCTCTGGATCTACAACACCAAATGGTACGGCCCCTACGCCGACAAGGTCGAAGGGGTGCGCTTCTCGCCGGTCGGCGACGGGCAGGAAATGCGCTGGATCTACTTCAAGGATTGACGGAGCCGTCCCGTCTCCCCATTCCATCGCCGATGACGGTGATCGGATGGGCGACGGCAGGTTGATCGGACGATTCCGCACGAGGCCCGCGGCCCCACGGTCGATCGCCGCGCACGCCGTAGGGGGCGACCGCCTGCTCGGGCTCGGGCTGATCGCCTCGTCGGTCCTGCTGGTGGTGGGCTGGACGGCGCCGATCATGACCGTGAAGCGCCTGTTCCTGTTCGGAGACGAGCTTTCGGTCTTGCAGGGACTGTTCGTGCTCGCCGATCACGGCGATCTCGGCCTGCTCGCCATCCTCACCCTGTTCACGATCGTCTTTCCGATCGCCAAGCTGATCCTCGCCTTCCGCCTGTGGCGCCATGGCGACGTCACCGAGCCCCGCTTCGAACGCCACCTCAGACGTGTCGAGACGCTTGGCCGCTGGTCGATGCTCGACGTCTTTCTGGTGTCGCTGACGGTGGCCGCGGTCGAGGGCAGCCTCATTGCCGATATCCACCTGCATTGGGGCCTCTACGTGTTCACCGCCGCGGTGATCCTCTCCATGATCACCTTCTCCCGCATGACCATGATCGCCGCCCGCATGGCCAAGGGAATCTATCCCTGAAGCCGGCGCGCGGCCTTCCCCCCTCCCCGCCCCTCCCCCTGAAGGGAGAGGGGGAAAAGTGCTGAGCCAGGGCAGGTGACGAGACGGAATCCCCTCTCCCGAGAGGGGGAGGGTTAGGGAGGGGGCGACCTACGCCGCGGCCCCCGAGGATTCCCTCTACCTCACAGCGGGATGTTGGCGTGCTTCTTCCACGGGTTCTCCAGCTTCTTGTCGCGGAGAAGGCGGAGCGAGCGGCAGATTCGCCAGCGGGTGTTCTGGGGCATGATCACGTCGTCGATGAAGCCGCGGCTGGCGGCGACGAAGGGGTTGGCGAACTTGGACCTGTATTCTTCGGTCTTCTCTTCGACCGCTGCGGGGTCCGAGATCGAGCCACGGAAGATGATCTCGACCGCCCCCTTGGGCCCCATCACCGCGATCTCGGCGCTGGGCCACGCATAGTTCACATCGCCGCGGAGATGCTTCGACGCCATGACGTCGTAGGCGCCGCCATAGGCCTTACGGGTGATGACCGTGATCTTCGGCACCGTCGCCTCGGCATAGGCGAACAACAGCTTCGCGCCGTGCTTGATGATGCCGCCGAATTCCTGGGCGGTTCCGGGAAGGAAGCCCGGCACGTCGACGAAGGTGACGATCGGAATGTTGAAGCAATCGCAGAAACGGACGAAGCGCGCCGCCTTCCGCGAGGAATCGATGTCGAGGCAGCCGGCCAGCACCATCGGCTGGTTGGCGACGACGCCGACGGTCGAGCCTTCCATGCGGGCGAAGCCGACGACGATGTTGCGAGCGTAGGCGGGCTGGATCTCGAAGAAGTCGGCCTCGTCGACGACCTTCAGGATCAGTTCCTTGATGTCGTAGGGCTGGTTCGGGTTCGGCGGGACCAGGGTATTGAGTGAGGACTCCATGCGCTCGGCCGGATCGGCGGTCGGCCGGGTCGGTGGCGGCTGGCGATTGGACAGCGGCAGGAAGTCGACCATGCGGCGGAGACTCGCCAGCGCCTCGACGTCGTTGTCGAAGGCGCGGTCGGCGACGCCCGACTTCTGGGTGTGGGTCAGCGCGCCACCCAGTTCCTCATGGGTCACCGTCTCGTGGGTCACGGTCTTCACGACGTCGGGGCCAGTGACGAACATGTAGGACGAGTCCTTCACCATGAAGATGAAGTCGGTCATGGCGGGGGAATAGACGGCGCCGCCCGCGCAAGGACCCATCACCATGGATATCTGCGGGATCACGCCCGAAGCCATCACGTTCCGCTGGAACACCTCGGCATAGCCCGCAAGCGAGGCCACGCCCTCCTGGATGCGGGCGCCACCCGAATCGTTGAGGCCGATCACCGGCACGCCGATCTTCATCGCCTGGTCCATGACCTTGCACAGCTTCTCGGCGTGCGCCTCGCTCAGGGAACCGCCGAACACGGTGAAGTCCTGGCTGAAGACGAAGACGGGCCGGCCGTTGATGGTGCCGTGGCCGGTGACGACGCCGTCGCCCGGCACCCGCTGCTCCTCCATGCCGAAATCCGAGCAGCGGTGCTCGACGAACATGTCGTATTCCTCGAACGAGCCGTCATCGAGGAGCAGTTCCAGCCGCTCGCGGGCGCTCAGCTTCCCCTTGGCGTGCTGTGCCTGCACCCGCCGCTCGCCGCCGCCGGCTCGTGCCGCCGCCCGCATGCGTTCAAGCCGCCCGATGATGTCGTCCATTCTGCCCCCCGATAGCTCGCTGCTTTGGCGCGAGGCGCGCCTTCGTGACCGGTCGATGACATAGCAGGGAACGGGGCGTTTGGGGACCGCCTTCGACGATCAAGCCACCTTTACCAGCGTCATGAAGCGCTCGGCGTCGCCGATGTCGCGGGCGATGATCTCGCGGCGCCGGGTCAGCTCCTCGTCCTCGCCCCAGGTCTCGATGCTGTAGGATTCGTCGATCTGACTGACCTCGAAAGCGCGGGCGGCATCGATCTCGCCTTCGAGCAGGGCCAGCCCGACGATCAGCGAACCCGATGCGACCACGGCGGCATTCAAGGCCACCAGCGTCAGGTCGTCGCGATCCGCCACCGCCGCATGGAGGGACCGGAGCGCCTCCTCCGACTGGGCTTGCGGCATGACGCCGTCGACGACCGTCAAGCGCGCGTCGAACCGCATCAGCGCCCAGTCCAGAAGGGGCTGCCACGCATCGCTCTGGCGCTCGGCCAACTCCGGCGGATGTTCCGCGCGGTAGCAGAGAAGATCGGTCTGGGCGTAGCCGGCGATCTCCTTGACCACAGCGTCGCGATTGCCGGCCACCCTGTCGACCGCGGTGCAGGCAAGGCGCATCAGCGGCATCGACAACGGCTCCACCTCCTTCCCCTGCCCCGCCCATTCCCCGGCGATCGCCTCGGCCAGAGGGGCGGAAGGGACGATCAGCGGCCGCTTGGCCGGCGTCCGGATCGGTTTCCCATCGAGATGAACGGCGAACCCGCCCTCGGCGGGGGCGGCGACAGCGGTCTTGTAGAAACGTCTCATGGGCCTTCCTGACGAAGCGAAACGACCTGTTCTCCATTTTCTGTCATTGCCGGGCTCGACCCGGCAATCTCCGGACCACACTGGGAGATGCCCAACTCAAGGCCGCGCACGACAGAGAGCAAAGGCTTATCGGTCACGATCGGCGAGTTCAGCCAGGACCAACTCCAGGTCGGCGAAGGTCGGGGCGACGGCCACCGCACCTGCCGCACTCAGTTCCTCGGGCGGATGATAGCCCCAGCCGACCCCAATCCCGGTGGCACCGGCTCGGCGCGCCATTTCGATGTCGTAGCTGATGTCGCCGATCATCGCCGTCGCCGTCGGCGACGTGCCGCAATCGGCGATCGCCCGCCGGACCATCTCCGGATGCGGTTTGCTGGGGGCGTCGTCGGCGGTCTGCAGAGTGACGAAATAATGCCCGAGCCCGGTGCGTTCCAAGACGCCGAGAAGACCGCGGCGGGATTTCCCCGTGGCGATCCCCAGAAGGTAGCCGGCATCGTCAAGGCGCTTCAGGGTATCGGCGACACCAGGGAACAGGACTTCCTCATGCTCACCGGCTTCTCGGATCGCGCGGAACGCTTCGCGATACGCCTCGGCCATGATGCTGTGGTCGTCGGGCGAGGCTTCGGGGCGCAGCACGGCCATCGCCTCGACCAGCGACAGTCCGACGATGCGCCGCACGCGCTCCGGTTCTGGCACTTCGCCCAGGCCCAGCGCCGCGTAGGTATCGACCATGGCGGCGACGATTCCGTGCTGGCTGTCGACGAGGGTCCCGTCGCAGTCGAAGATCACCAGCCGCGGTTCACCGGTCATGAGCCGCTCCCGCCTCGACGCGCAATCCGAACTATCCTTCCCGGCGCCGTGACGGACCGCTTTCCAGCGCCACTTCCAGCCCCAGCTCCTTGACCGTCCGGCGGAAATGTTCGGGCAGCGGTGCCGTCACATGGCCCGTCCCCTTGTCGGGGTGGGGGTAGGTCAGCTCACGTGCATGCAGATGAAGTTGCCGCGGCAGGTCCATGCCCTCGATGAACGCGCCGGCGGCGCCATACTTCCCGTCGCCCAGGATCGGCGTCCCCAGCAAAGCGCAGTGGACGCGGAGCTGGTGGGTGCGCCCGGTGCGCGGCCGCAACTCGACCAGCGCGGCATGGCGGCCGGCGCTGTCGAGAACCCGATAGTCCGTCACCGCCGGTTTGCCGTCATCGACCTCCGCCATCATACGCTCGCCGCCCGGCCCGGCCACTTTGGCGACCGGCGCGCTGAGCCGCCCTTCGCGGGGGGTAGGCACCCCGACCACCACCGCCCAGTAGATCTTCTCGACCTCGCCTTTCTTGAAGGCAGCGGTGAGCTTCGCCGCCGCCGAGGCGCTGCGCGCGAGCAGCAGGACGCCGCTCGTATCCTTGTCGAGGCGGTGAACCAGCCGCGGACGTTCGGACGAATCGAAGCGCAGGGCATCAAGCGCCGCATCGACATGGCTCGCCTGCCCGGTGCCGCCCTGCACCGCGAGCCCGGCCGGTTTGTCGATGGCGATCACCTGGCCGTCGCGATGGAGGACTCGCGCCTTGAGCAGCGCCGCCTGCTTCGGGTCCACGGCCGGCCGCGGCGGTTTGCTGCCTTTCTCCGACTCCGTGGGCAAGGGCGGGATGCGGATCGCCTGACCGGGCGACAGCCTTTCGTTCGCCTTGGCCCGACTGCCATCGACCCTTACCTGCCCGGTGCGGAGCAGCTTCTGAAGATGGCCATGGCCGAGGCCCGGAAAATGCCGGGCGAACCAGCGGTCGAGCCTCAGGTCGCCCTCGTCTGGAGCGACGACGATGGTCGTCACGCCGCTCATGGCAGAAGAGCGCGCATGCCGTGATAGCCGGCAAGGCAGGCGCCGATCGCGACCAGCACGGAAGCGCCGACATAGAGCAGCGCCGATCCGACCTCGCCCCGCTGCAACAGCACCAGCGTGTCGAGCGAGAACGAAGAGAAGGTGGTGAAGCCGCCCAGCAGCCCGACGATCAGGAAACCGCGCACAGCGCCCCCGAAGCCGTGATACTCGATCACGAAGGCGACGAGGATGCCCATCAGGAGCGAGCCGAGAACGTTGCAGAACAGGATGCCGTAGGGAAAGTCGGCGCCCAACCGATGCAGGACCCAGCCGCCGACGAAATGCCGGCTGACCGCTCCCAGCGCGCCACCCGCGGCGATCGCCGCCACCAAACCGCTATTCCCCATTCTCCGCCCCCGCTCGACGTTCGTCTCTCAGCCGCTGCCAATATGCCAGACGCTTGGCGATCTCGCGTTCGAACCCGCGTTCGGTCGGCGAATAGAACCGCTGACGTTTCATCTCGTCCGGGAAATAGTCCTGGCCGGAGAAAGCATCGGGGCTCTCATGGTCATAGGCATAGCCGGCACCGTACCCCAGATCGCGCATCATCCGGGTGGGCGCATTGAGGATGTGCTTGGGCGGCATCAGCGAGCCGAACTCCTTCGCCGCGCGGTTGGCGGCGCCGAGCGCCTTATAGGCGGCGTTCGACTTGGGCGCGGTGGCCAGATAGAGCACACATTGGGCGATCGCCAGTTCCCCTTCCGGCGAACCGATGAAGTCGTAAGCGTCCTTGGCGGCGATCGCCAGCGTGAGAGCTTGCGGATCGGCGAGCCCGACGTCTTCGGACGCGAAGCGAACGAGACGGCGGAGGATGTAGAGCGGCTCCTCGCCCCCCGCCAACATGCGTGCCAGCCAGTAGAGCGAGGCGTCGGCATCCGAGCCGCGCAGCGACTTGTGGAGCGCGCTGATGAGATTGTAATGGCCTTCCTGCGCCTTGTCGTAGAGGGGCGCCCGCTTCTGCACCGTATCGAGAAGGGCCGTGGTATCGAGCGGCTTCTCGGCCTTGAGCGCGAACAACTCCTCGGCGAGGTTGAGAAGATAACGGCCGTCGCCGTCGGCGATGGCGCGGAGCATGGCCCGGGCGTCGTCGTCGAGCGGGACGGTCCGCTCCTCCTCCTTTTCAGCCCGGGTAAGAAGCGCCTCCAAGGCACGGTCGTCGAGGCGGTTGAGAACGAGGACCTGGCAGCGGGACAGAAGCGCCCCATTAAGCTCGAAGGACGGGTTTTCGGTCGTCGCGCCCACCAGAACGACCGTCCCATCTTCGACATAAGGCAGGAAGGCGTCCTGCTGGGACCGGTTGAAGCGATGAATCTCGTCGACGAACAGAAGTGTCCCTTCGCCCGTCTCGCGCCGCCGCCGCGCCGCCTCGAACGCCTTCCGCAGGTCGGCGACGCCTGAGAACACGGCCGACAAGGGCTCGAAATAGAGCTTGGTGTGCTTGGCGAGCAGCCGGGCGATGGTCGTCTTGCCAGTCCCCGGCGGTCCCCAGAGAATGATCGAGGCGAGGCGGCCGGAAGCGAGCATGCGCCCGATCGGCGCCTCGGGGCCCAGGAGATGATCCTGGCCCACCACCGTGTCGAGCGCCGCCGGGCGGAGCCGGTCGGCGAGCGGGCGTGGCGCCCCCGCCTCCAGCCCGGCAGCCTCGAACAGGTTCGCCATCAGACGTGAACCGTCACGCTCATCTGCTTGCCGTCGCGGCGGATGGTCACGCGCCACTCCGACTCAGGCTGGTCGAGAAGCCGTTCGAGCCGGGCCGTATCCGTGACCTGTGAATCGTTGATCGACTGGATGATGTCGCCCGGTCTGAGACCGAGCCGGGCAGCAAGTCCGCCCTGGACCTCCAGCACCACGACCCCGGTCTCCATGGGATCGAAGCCGATCTCCTCCGCGAACGCAGGCGACAGATTGGCAACCCGCGCGCCGGACAACGGATTGCGACCACGGACGTCACGCACATCCCGCGGCGGCATCTCCGGCGGCGCCATCAGCGCGACAGTCAGCCGGCGCTCACGCCCTTCCCGGAGGATTGTAAGCTCCGCGGTGCCTTCCGCCTTATGCATCCCGATCCGATAGCGAAGCCCTTGCGGATCGTAGATCTCCCGTCCATCCACGGCGGTCACGACGTCGCCGACCTGGAGCCCGGCGCTATGGGCCGGTCCCTTGGGATAAACATCGTTCACCACCACGCCGACCGGTCGATCGAGCCCCATGGAGTCGGCGAGTTCGGAGGTCACCGCCTGACCGTCGGCACCAAGCCAGGGCCGGACCACCTTGCCGCCGTCCGTGATCCCGGCGACGACCGAGGCGACCAGATTCGAGGGAATGGCGAAACCGATCCCCACCGACCCGCCGCTCCGGGAGAAGATAGCGGTGTTGATCCCGATCAGCTTGCCGTCCAGGGTCACCAACGCTCCGCCGGAATTGCCGGGATTGATGGCCGCGTCGGTTTGAATGAAGGATTCGAAGTCCGAGACGCCGGTCATCGTTCGGGCCACGGCCGAGACGATGCCGCTGGTCACCGTCTGACCGACACCAAACGGGTTGCCGACCGCCAGAACCAGATCGCCGACCTGGATCGAGTCCGAATCCCCTAGGGTGATGCTGGGGAGCGGCGTCGACCCCGCGTCGATCTTGAGTACCGCCAGATCCGCGCGTTCGTCCGTACCCAGGACCTCCGCCGGGAACTCTCGACGATCGGAGAGCGCCACCGTGATCTCGTCGCTGCCTTCGATGACGTGATGGTTGGTGACGATGATCCCTTCGCTGCTGACGATCACACCCGATCCCAGCGAATTCTCGACCCGCTTCTGCGGACGGCCGAAAGGCGAGTTCTCACCGAAGAAGCGGCGGAAGAACGGATCGTCGAGGAACGGCGAAAGCGGCCGCGATTGCACGACGCGGCGCGTATAGATGTTCACCACCGCGGGCGACACGGTCTTCACCACCGGCGCGTATGAGAGCAGCACCTCCGACCGCGATTGCGGAACTACCCGTTCCGCCGCCTGCGAGACAGAACCGGCGGCGAGAGTGATGACGAACAAACAAAAGGCCAAACGACGGATCATCGATCCTCCCCGAAACCACTTGCCGGTCTAGATCAAGAGTCACGCCTCGCGCCCGAACGGTATGAGGCGATTGCGCGCTAAGCTGCCTTCCTCAGATAAGCGTTTGCCCCAGATGCGAAAAGGGCAGCCCAAAGGACTGCCCCGATCGCATGGTTCCGGCCGGCACTGATGATCAGGCCTCGGCCATCTCCTCCTCGGCCACCTGAACCGGGCCGGAGTCGAGCCCCTTGGCCTCGGGGTCGCGATCCACGAGTTCGATCACGGCCATCGGCGCATCGTCGCCATAACGACGGCCGGCGCGCAGGACGCGGGTATAGCCTCCCGGACGCTCGGCGTAACGCGAGCCGAGGGTGTCGAACAGCTTGCTGACGATCACCCGATCACCGCCGAGCTGAGACAGCGCCTGACGGCGCGCATGAAGGTCGCCACGCTTACCCAGCGTGATCAGCCGCTCGACGATCGGCCGGAGGTCCTTCGCCTTCGGCAGCGTCGTGGTGATCTGCTCATGCTTGATCAGCGCCGCAGCCATATTGGCGAACATCGCCGAACGATGGCTGCTCGTGCGACCGAGCTTTCTTCCTTTCAACCGATGGCGCATGGCCAACTCTCCCCAGACATCAATAAGAGGGCGTTCCGGGCCCTCAGAACGGCTCTTCCAGCCTCTTGGCCATTTCCTCGATGTTCTCGGGCGGCCAGTTCGGAATCTGCATGCCGAGATGAAGGCCCATCTGCGTGAGGACCTCCTTGATCTCGTTCAACGACTTGCGGCCGAAGTTCGGCGTGCGCAGCATCTCGGCTTCGGTCTTCTGAACCAGATCGCCGATATAGATGATGTTGTCGTTCTTGAGGCAATTCGCCGAGCGTACCGAAAGCTCGAGTTCGTCGACCTTGCGCAGCAGGTTCGGATTGAACGCCGGTTCGACCGCGCTCTCCTCGCGAACCTCCGCCGCCGGTTCCTCGAAGGTCACGAACAGGCTGAGCTGGTCGGTAAGGATACGGCCGGCAAGCGCCACCGCGTCCTCCGGCGACACCGTGCCATCGGTCGACACCAGCAGCGAAAGCTTGTCGTAGTCGGTGACCTGACCGACACGGGTGTTCTCGACCTTGTAGGTGACCTTGCGGACCGGACTGAACAGGGCGTCGATCGGAATCAGGCCGATCGGAGCATCCGCCGGACGGTTCTGCGAAGCCGGGACATACCCCTTACCGCTCTCGACCGTCATCTCGAAGTGAACGGTCGTGTCATTGTCCAGCGTGCAGAGGACGAGATCCTTGTTCATGATCTCGACATCGTGACCGGTTTCGATCTGCCCGGCCGTCACCTCGCCCGGACCGGTCGCCACCAGGGTGACGCGCTTCGGCCCTTCGCCATGCAGGCGCACGGCCACGGACTTCAGGTTCAGAACGACGTCGGTCACGTCTTCCCGCACACCCGGAATCGACGAGAACTCGTGCAGCACGCCATCGATCCGAAGCGTGGTGATCGCGGCACCGCGGAGCGAAGACAGAAGAACACGCCTGATAGCGTTGCCCAGTGTCAGCCCGAAACCGCGCTCCAGCGGTTCGGCGATCACCGTCGCCTCGCGTGCCGGATCGTGGCCCGGCTCGATAACGAGCTTCGACGGCTTGATCAGATCCTGCCAGTTCTTCTGAATCACGAACTTGACCCCTTAGCTTGGTCGACCTGCGGCATCGACCTTCCGCAGCCGATAGATATCGAATCGCGGACGGCCGGGCACGGTTGCCCGGCCCGCCGCCTCGCCGACGACTCGCTTGTTACACCCGGCGGCGCTTCGGCGGCCGGCACCCGTTGTGGGGGATCGGCGTCACGTCGCGGATCGCGGTGATGGTGAAGCCCACCTGCTGAAGCGACCGCAGCGCGGATTCGCGTCCGGACCCCGGCCCCTTCACCTCGACCTCCAGCGTCCGCACGCCGTGCTCCGCCGCCTTGCGGCCGGCATCCTCGGCTGCGACCTGCGCCGCGTACGGAGTCGACTTCCGCGATCCCTTGAAGCCCTGCGATCCCGCAGACGACCAGGCGATCGCGTTGCCCTGCACGTCGGTAATGGTAATAGTCGTATTATTGAAGGACGCGTTCACGTGCGCGACGCCCGAACTGATGTTCTTGCGTTCGCGGCGCCTGACGCGACCGCCGGTATCTCTCGCCATTCGATTATGCCTTCGAGCGGTTTCGGGCTAAGCCTTCTTCTTGCCTGCAATAGGCCGCGCCTTGCCCTTGCGGGTGCGCGCATTGGTATGCGTGCGCTGACCACGGACGGGCAGGCCGCGCCGATGGCGCAGGCCGCGGTAGCAGCCGAGGTCCATCAGACGCTTGATGTTCATCGCGATGTCACGACGCAGATCGCCTTCGGTGCGATGCTCGGCGTCGATGATCTCACGCAGGCGCTGCAGCTCGCCCTCGGTGAGGTCGCTGACCCGCCGCTCGGCCGGCACACCGGCCTGATCCCGAATGGCGCGCGCCTTCGTACGGCCAATGCCGTAGATATAAGTAAGGGCGATTTCCACCCGCTTGTTCGTAGGAACGTTTACGCCTGCGATACGTGCCACGCGCGCATCTCCTGACAGTTTTCTTCGCTATGGGAGCGCCCCGACACGCCCGGTTCGGGGGCTGCTAATATAAGGAACGCCATCCTCAAGTCAACGCCCGGTTCCGGCGGCCAAAGCTTCTTCGATCTCTTTGGTGACAAGGTCGATATCAGCCATCCCGTCGACCCGTACCAGTTTCCCCTGTGCCTGGTAGTAGGGAAGCAGCGGCGCCGTCTGTTCATGATAGGCGACGAGCCTAGCCCGCACGGTTTCGGGATTGTCGTCCTTGCGCCGGGTGAACTCCGTGCCGCCGCATTCGTCGCAAACGCCCGGCTTCCGGGTCGGCTTGGTGACGTCGTTGTAGCCCGCACCGCAGGAGGCACAGGTGAAGCGACCGCTGATCCGCTCGACCATCATGTCGTCGTCGACACCGAACTCGATGACCTTGCCGATCGGAGTCCCCTTTTCGGCCAGCAGCTTGTCGAGCGCTTCGGCCTGAGCCGTGGTCCGCGGGAAACCATCGAGGATGAACCCCTCGCGGCAATCCGGCTGGTCGATCCGTTCGGCGATCATCGCGATCATGATGTCGTCCGACACCAGACCACCCGCCTCCATGATCGCCTTGGCCTTCTTTCCGACCTCGGTTCCGGCGGCGACGGCCGCCCGGAGCATGTCGCCGGTCGACAGATGCGCCAAGCCATGCCGCTCCTTCAGCCGTGCGGCCTGGGTTCCCTTTCCGGCGCCCGGAGGCCCCAGCAATATCAGATTCATCCGCGCCTCCCCCTGAGCTTGGCCTTCTTGATGAGACCTTCGTACTGATGCGCCAGCAGATGGGAGTGAACCTGAGCCACGAAATCCATCGTCACGTTGACGACGATCAGCAGACTGGTCCCGCCGAAATAGAACGGCAGGGCGTATTGCGAGATCAGGAATTCCGGCAGCATGCAGACCAGCGCCAGATAGAGAGCGCCCACCGCCGTCAGCCGTGTCAGTACATAGTCGAGATAATCGGCCGTGTTCTTGCCCGGCCGGATCCCGGGAATGAAGCCACCATACTTCCTGAGGTTCTCCGCCGTGTCGGCCGGATTGAACACCACCGAGGTGTAGAAGAACGCGAAGAAGATGATCAGCCCGGCATAGAGCGCCATGTAAAGCGGCTGCCCATGAGCCATGTACCGCGTCGCCGCCTCGAGCCATGCCGGCCCGTCCCCGGCCGAGAAGCTGACCGCCGTCACCGGCAGCAGCAGCAGCGAGCTCGCGAAGATCGGCGGAATAACGCCCGCGGTATTCAGCTTGAGCGGCAGATGCGAGGTCTCACCGCCGAACATCCGGTTGCCGACCTGCCGCTTCGGATACTGGATATGGATCCGACGCTGCGCCCGTTCCATGAACACGATGAAGGTGATCACACCGACGATCATCACCAGCATGAACAAGATGAACAGCGGCGACAGGGCGCCGGTCCGTCCCAGCTCCAAGGTGCTGACCAGGGCCGTCGGCAATTGCGCGACGATGCCGGCCATGATGATCAGCGAGATGCCGTTGCCGATCCCCCGCGCGGTGATCTGCTCACCGAGCCACATCAGGAAGATCGTGCCGCCGGTGAGCGTCACCACCGTGGTGAAGCGGAAATAAAGGCCGGGATCGATCACGGCACTGCCCTGACTGCCCTGCATCCCTTCGAGCCCGGTCGCGATGGCGAAGCCCTGCACCGCCGCCAACAACACAGTCCCGTACCTGGTGTACTGGGTGAGCTTGCGCCGGCCGGCCTCTCCTTCCTTCTTCAGCTGATCGAGCTGGGGAGAGACCGTCGTCATGAGCTGAATGATGATCGATGCCGAGATGTACGGCATGATGTTCAGCGCGAAGATGGTCATCCGCTGCAGTGCGCCGCCGGTGAACATGTTGAACATGCCCAGGATTCCGCCGGCGTTCTGCTGGTAGATCTCGTTCAGCACCACCGGGTCGATGCCCGGCAGTGGCACGAACGTCCCCAGCCGATAGATGATCAGCGCGCCCAGCGTGAACCACAGCCGCTTCTTGAGCTCCGTGGCCTTGGCAATGGCGCCGAAGTTGATGCTTGCCGCGAGTTGTTCGGCAGCAGATGCCATGCTCGATGAACTCCGGTGGGGTTAGGACTGGGCGTCCGATCCTTCAGCCGCCGCCTTCTCCGGCTTCGGCTCGGTCTCGGTCACCTTACCCCCCACCTTTTCGACCGCGGCAACGGCCGCCTTCGACGCACGCGCCACCTCGATGGTGAGCCCCGCCTTCAACTCCCCCTTCGCCAACAGGCGCACGCCACGGCCCGGCTTCTTCACGAGCCCCAATGTCCGCAGCACATCGGCCGTCACCGGCGCGGCCGCATCGAGCTTGCCGTTGTCCACGGCCTGCTGAAGCGAACCGAGGTTCACGATCTCGTACTCGTGCCGGAAGATATTGTTGAAGCCGCGCTTGGGCAGGCGACGATGGAGCGGCATCTGGCCGCCCTCGAACCCCTTGATCGCGACGCCGCTGCGCGCTTTCTGGCCCTTGTGCCCCTTGCCGCTGGTCTTGCCGAGGCCCGAGCCGATTCCCCGCCCGAGGCGCTTCCGCGAATGGGTGGCGCCGGCGTTGTCCCTGATTTCGTTCAGCTTCATGCGATCTAATCCTTTGGTCCGCGGTAGCAGGACCCGTCGCTACTTGATTTCTTCGACCTTGATCAGATGGCCGACCTTATTCACCAGCCCCTTGATCACCGGGGTCTCCTCAAGTTCGCGGGAGCGGTGCATCTTGTTGAGGCCGAGCGCCACCAGCGACGCCCGCTGATCCTTCGGGCGTCCGATCGGGCTGCCGGTCTGCGTGATCCGAATCTTCCGGCTCACGATGCGTACTCCCGTGCCTCGGCTCCACCTTCGCGGCGGCCGACGATATCGCTCACCTTCTTGCCGCGACGGGACGCCACGGCGCGGGGTGACATCGTCCGGCTGAGCGCGTCGAACGTCGCCCGGACCATGTTGTGCGGATTGGACGTGCCGATCGACTTGGTGACCACGTCGTGGACGCCCAGGGTTTCGAACACCGCGCGCATCGGACCACCGGCGATGATGCCGGTACCCGGAGGCGCCGCCCGCAACACGACCCGGCCGGCACCGAAATGCCCCCTTACGTCGTGATGCAGCGTCCGCCCTTCGCGCAGCGGCACGCGGATCATCCGCCGCTTGGCGCTCTCGGTCGCCTTGCGGATCGCCTCGGGAACCTCGCGCGCCTTACCGGTGCCGTAGCCCACGCGGCCACGGCCGTCGCCGACCACGACCAGCGCCGCGAACCCAAAGCGGCGCCCGCCCTTCACGACCTTCGCCACGCGATTGATGCTGACCAGCTTGTCGACGATATCGCCGTCGCCGTCGCCAGTATCCCGCTCTCTCTTGTCGCCTCGTGCCATACCGATAAGCGCCTTTCTAGAAATCCAGTCCGCCTTCGCGCGCCGCCTCGGCGAGCGCCTTGACGCGACCGTGATAGAGGTACCCGCCGCGATCGAACACCACCTGGCTGACGCCGGCGGCGATCGCCCGCTCGGCGATCAGCTTGCCGACACGGGCTGCGGCTTCCGTATCCGCGCCCGTCTTCAGCTCTTCGCGCAGCGCCTTCTCCAGAGAGGAAGCGGCCGCGAGGGTCTGTCCCTTGATGTCGTCGATCACCTGCACATAGATGTGCTTGCTCGACCGGAACACGGAGAGCCGCGGCCGGGTCTTCTCGACGCGGCGGAGATTCTGGCGCACACGGCTACGCCGCCGCGCATGCAAGGCCTTTGTTCTGAGCATCTCCGCGATCCCTACTTCTTCTTGCCTTCCTTGCGGCGAATAGTCTCGTTGGCGTAGCGCACGCCCTTGCCCTTGTAGGGCTCCGGCGGGCGGAACCGACGAATCTCCGCCGCGAACTGACCGACGCGCTGGGCGTCCGGTCCGGAAATCTCGACGGCGGTGGGCCGTTCGCAGCGCACGCTGAGATCGTCCGGAATCGCCATCTTGATGTCGTGACTGAACCCGAGCTGGAGCGTCAGCACCTTCCCCTCGACCTGAGCGCGATACCCGACGCCCGTGATCTCCAGGTTCTGCTTGAAGCCCTCGGACACGCCGACGACCATGTTGTTGACCAAGGTCCGAGACATGCCCCACATCGAGCGCTCGCGGCCCGAATCACCGCGCGGCTTCACGACGATCTGGCCGTCATCGCGGCTCACCTCGACCTCCTCGGGCAAACTTGCCTCGAGGGTTCCGAGCTTACCTTTGACCGAGACCAACTGATCGGCGATCACCACCTCGACGCCGCTCGGGATGGCCACCGGATGCTTACCGATACGCGACACGGGGCCTTCTCCTTACAGCACGTGGCAGAGGACTTCGCCGCCGACATGGGCGGTACGAGCCTCGTTGTCCGACATCACGCCTCGCGGCGTCGACAGGATGGCGATGCCGAGGCCGTTATAGACCCGCGCCAGATCGCCAATTCCCGAATAGACCCGCCGGCCGGGCTTGGAAATCCGGGTGATCTCCTTAATCGCCGGCCCGCCGTCCTGGTATTTGAGCTCGATCGTCAGCTCCGGATGGCCGCGCTCGTCCACGCCCTCGCTGTAGCCGCGGATGAAACCTTCGCGCTGCAGCACTTCGAGCACGTTCTGACGCAGCTTCGAGACCGGCGTCTTGATCGTCCGCTTGTTCGCATGAAGCCCGTTGCGGATCCGGGTCAGCATATCCCCGAGGGGGTCCGTCATCGTCATCGCGCGTGTCCTACCAGCTCGACTTGATCATGCCGGGGATCTGCCCGCTGGACGCCAAGTCGCGCAACGCGATCCGGGACATCTTCAGCTTGCGATAATAACCCCGCGGGCGGCCCGACACCTGGCAGCGATTGACCACGCGCACCTTCGAGCTGTTGCGCGGCAGCTCGGCCAGCTTCAGCCGGGCCGCGAAACGCTCTTCCATCGGAACGTCCTTGTCGTCGGCGATCGCCTTCAGCTCGGCGCGCCGGACAGCGTACTGCTCCACCATCTTGCGGCGGCGCTTGTCCTTCTCGACAGCGCTTTTCTTAGCCATTCAATTGCCTCCAGCTCCGCCCGGCCTGGTGAACGGCATACTGAAGCCGGTCAGCAGCGCGAGCGCTTCCTCATCGGTTTTCGCCGTCGTGCAGATGACGACGTTCATTCCCCGCACCTCGTCGACGGTGTCGTACTCGATCTCGGGAAACGTGATCTGTTCCTTGATCCCCATCGAGAAGTTCCCGCGACCGTCGAAGCTCTTCGGCGAAATGCCGCCGAAGTCGCGAACGCGCGGTAGGGCGATGGTGATCAGACGATCCAGGAATTCGTACATCCGGTCGCGGCGCAGCGTCACCTTGCAGCCGATGCTCATGCCCTCGCGCAACTTGAACGCGGCGACCGAGCGCTTGGCCTTGGTAACCAACGGCTTCTGACCGGTGATCGCCGTCATGTCCGCGATGGCACCCTCGATCTTACGACCGTCACGCGCCGCCTCGCCGACACCCATGTTGAGCACGATCTTGTCGATCCGAGGAACCTGCATCGGGTTCGAGTAGCCGAACTGCTTCATCAGGTCGGACTTGACGACAGAGTCGTAATGTTCCCGCAGACGGGTCATGTGTCGTCTCCTAACCGTCGATGACTTCGCCGGACCGCTTCGCGACCCGGACCTTGCGCCCCTCGCCGATGACCTTGTAGCCGACTCGGGTCGGCTTACCGTCCTTCGGATCGGCGATGGCGACGTTGGACACGTGCACCGGCGCTTCCTTGTCGACGATGCCGCCGGGATTACCCGGACGCGGCGCGCTGTGGCGCTTCACCATGTTGACGCCGCGGACCAGCAGACGGTCCTCGTCCGGCATCACCTGGATGACCTCGCCCTGGCGGCCGCGGTCGCGGCCGGTCCGGACGACCACGGTATCGCCCTTCTTGATTCGCATCTTCTGCGCCATCAAAGCACCTCCGGCGCCAACGAGATGATCTTCATGAAGCGGCGCGCACGCAGTTCACGGACGACCGGGCCGAAGATACGAGTCCCGATCGGCTCGTTCTGTTTGTTGATCAGCACCGCCGCGTTGCGGTCGAAGCGGATCGCGCTGCCATCGGCCCGACGGACTTCCTTCGCCGTGCGCACGACCACCGCGCGGTGCACGTCACCCTTCTTCACGCGGCCGCGCGGAATCGCTTCCTTCACGGACACGACGATGATGTCCCCGACCGACGCGAACTTCCGGTTCGCGCCCCCCAGGACCTTGATGCACTCGACGCGCCGCGCCCCTGAATTGTCGGCGACGTCGAGATTTGTCTCGGAGCGGATCATTTCTTATCGGTTCCTTCCGCCAATCCTTGCGTCGTCACGAGCCTTCGGGGACCACTTCCCATCGTTTCAGACGGGACATCGGCCGGCATTCCTGAATGCGGACCGTGTCGCCGACCTTGTACTGGTTGGTCTCGTCGTGAGCGTGCAGCTTCTTCGACTTACGAATAAACTTCTTGTAGATCGGGTGCATGATCCGGCGCTCGACACGCACCACGACGGTCTTGTCGTTCGCGTCGCTGACCACCACACCCTGGATGACACGCCTGGGCATCTTCGCTCCTTAACCCTTGGTCCGGGCGCGCTCGCCCAGAATGGTCTTCACGCGCGCGATGTCGCGCCGGACCTGGCCGACACGGGCCGTGTTCTCAAGCTGCCCGGTCGCGCTCTGGAACCGCAGGTTGAACTGCTCCTTCTTCATCTCGAGCAGCGACGAGCGCAGTTCGTCGTCGCTCTTCGAGCGCAGCTCTTCGCTCTTCACCGTCAAACCTCCTCGCCCACGCGCGTGACGAACCGCGTCCGGATCGGCAGCTTCTGAGCGCCGCGATCGAGCGCCTCACGCGCAAGCTCGCCCGGCACGCCGTCGAGCTCGAACATGATCCGTCCGGGATGCACCCGGGCCGCCCAGAACTCGGGCGAACCCTTACCTTTACCCATACGCACTTCGATGGGCTTCTTACTGACAGGCACGTCCGGGAAGATGCGAATCCATACCCGACCGGCGCGCTTGATGTGACGTGTGATCGCCCGCCGCGCCGCCTCGATCTGACGCGCGTTCACCCGCGCCGGCTCCATCGCCTTCAGACCGTAAGCGCCGAAATTGAGCGCGGTCCCGCCTTTCGCAGCGCCGTGAATCCGGCCTTTGTGCTGCTTGCGGAATTTGGTTCTCTTGGGACTCAGCATAACTCTTCCCTCGAATTCTTAGGTCCGAGCGCCCTGGAGCTCGGCCCGCCGCTTTTCCTGCGCCATCGGGTCATGAGCGAGGATCTCGCCCTTGAACACCCAGACCTTGACCCCGCAGGTGCCGTACGCCGTCCGCGCCGTCGAGTTGCCGAAATCGACATCGGCACGCAACGTGTGCAGCGGCACGCGACCTTCGCGATACCATTCCGTCCGCGCGATCTCGGCGCCGCCCAGACGGCCGCCGCAGTTGATGCGGATGCCCTGTGCGCCCAGGCGCATTGCCGACTGGACCGCCCGCTTCATCGCCCGGCGGAACGCCACGCGGCGCTCAAGCTGCTGGGCGATGCCGTCGGCCACGAGCTGCGCATCGATCTCGGGCTTGCGGATCTCGATGATGTTGAGGTGAACCTCGCTGTTGGTCAGCTTGCCGAGGTCCTGCTTCAACTTCTCGATATCGACGCCCTTCTTGCCGATCACGACACCCGGCCGCGCCGTGTGGATCGAGATCCGCGCCTTCTTGGCCGGGCGCTCGATGATGATCCGGCTGACGCCCGCCTGGGTCAGGCGACCGTTCAGATAGTCGCGGATCTTCAGATCCTCGAGCAGCAGATCGGCGTAGTCGTCGTCCGCATACCAGCGCGAATCCCAGGTCCTGTTGATCCCAAGCCTGAGGCCGATCGGGTTGACCTTATGTCCCATTAAGCGGTCTCCTCGCGCTCACGCACCACAACCGTGAGCCGGCTGAAGGGCTTCTCGATCCGCGCCGCGCGCCCGCGCGCCCGCGCCCGGAATCGACGCATTGTCAGACTTTTGCCCACATAGGCTTCGGCGACGTACAGGTTGTCGACGTCGAGCTGGTGGTTGTTCTCGGCATTCGCGATCGCGGCCTGCAGGACCTTCTTGACGTCGCCGGCGATGCGGCGCGACGAGAAGCTCAACTCGGCCAGCGCCTTGCTCGCGCTCATGCCGCGGATCGACGAGGCAACGAGGTTCAGCTTACGCGAACCGCCACGCAGCGTCCGCGCCATCGCCATGGCCTCGTTCTCCGAAAGCTTCCGTTCGGCGCTCGGCTTGCCCATCGTCAGCCCCTCTTCGACTTGCGATCGGCCGCATGCCCGTAATAGGTCCGGGTCGGCGAAAACTCGCCGAACTTGTGCCCGACCATGTTCTCGTTGACGAGAACCGGGATGAACTTGTGGCCGTTATAGACCCCGAACGTGAGACCCACGAACTGCGGCAGAATCGTCGACCGTCGCGACCAGGTCTTGATCACTTCCTTGCGTCCCGAAGAGCGGGCTGCATCCGCCTTCTTCAGCAGGTAGCCGTCGACAAACGGCCCCTTCCATACCGAGCGCGCCACTGGGCGACCTCCTCTACCGCTTACGCCGACGGCGCAGGATCATGCCGTCGGACTTCTTGTTCTTGCGCGTACGCTTGCCCTTGGTCGGCACGCCCCACGGAGTGACCGGATGACGACCGCCCGAGGTCCGGCCCTCGCCGCCGCCGTGGGGATGATCGATGGGGTTCATCGCCACGCCGCGCACCGACGGCCGCTTGCCGAGCCAGCGGGCACGGCCCGCCTTGCCGATGTTGATGTTCTGGTGGTCCGGGTTCGACACCGCACCAACCGTCGCCATGCACTCGCCGCGAACCATCCGCTGCTCGCCCGACGACAAACGCAGCAGGGCGTACCCCGCGTCCTTGCCGATCAGCTGCGCGTAGGTCCCAGCCGAACGCGCGAGCTGCCCGCCGGCACCGGCCTTCATCTCCACATTGTGGATGATGGTGCCCACCGGCATGTTCCGCATCGGCATGCAGTTGCCCGGGCGCACGTCCACGCGCTCGCCGGCCACCACGGTATCCCCCACCTGAAGCCGCTGCGGCGCCAGGATGTAGGCCACCTCGTCGTCCTGATAACGAATCAGGGCGATGAACGCGGTCCGGTTGGGATCGTACTCCAGCCGCTCCACGGTCCCAGGCACGTCGAACTTCTTCCGCTTGAAGTCGATCCGACGATACTTCCGCTTGTGCCCGCCGCCCTGATGGCGAACGGTGATCCTGCCGTAGTTATTGCGACCGCCGCTCTTGCTCAGTCCCTCGGTCAGCGACTTTTCCGGGCCGCCCTTCCAGAGGCCCGAACGGTCGACCAGAACCAGCTGCCGCTGGGACGGCGTCGTCGGCCTGTGCTGCTTGAGTGCCATAGCCTAAATACCCGTCGTCACGTCGATGGAATGTCCCTCGGCGAGGGTCACCATCGCCTTCTTTTCGTCGGACCGCCGGCCGACACGCCCGCGGAAACGCTTCACCTTGCCGTTCTGCCGCAGGGTGTTCACCGCAGTGACCTTGACGTCGAACAGCGTCTCGACCGCGGTCTTGATCTCCGGCTTCGTCGCGTCGAGACGGACCCGGAAGGTGACCTGCCCGTGCTCCGAACCCAAGGTCGACTTTTCGGTGACCACCGGCCCGAGGATGACGTCGTACATCCGTTCCTTGTTCATTTCAGACGGGCCTCCAGCTGCTCGACCGCGTCGCGCGTCAGCACGACCCGATCGCGGCGCATGATGTCGTAAACGTTGGCGCCCTGCTGCGGCAGCACATCGACCATGGCGATGTTGCGCGCCGCCCGGCAGAAGCCCGTGTCAGGCTCGGTACCGGCGATGAACAGAACCGACTGCCAGTCCAGCGCCTTCAGCTGCTTGGCGAGAGTCGACGTCTTACCGCCCTCGACGCTCGCCGAATCGATCACGACCAGCTTGCCCTCGGCAAGCTTGCTCGCCAGGGCGCTCTTCAGCGCCAGCTTGCGGACCTTCTTCGGCAGATCGTGCTCGTGGCTCCGCACCACCGGACCGAAAATCGTCGCACCGCCACGGAACTGCGGCGACCGACGGCTGCCCTGCCGGGCGCGGCCGGTGCCCTTCTGCTTGAAGGGCTTCGCGGTCGTGCCGCTGACTTCGCCGATCTCCTTGGTCTTATGCGTACCGGCGCGCCGTTTGGCGAGCTGGTAGCGCACCATCCGCTGGATGATGTCGGGACGAACCGCCACTCCGAACACCTCGTCCGCCAGATCGATCGACCCGGCCGGCTCGTTGGCGAGTGTTACTACGTCGTGCTTCATCGGATCACTCGGCGCTTTCCGGCGCCTCGACGGCACCGTCGGTCTCGTTCGTGACAACCTGCGCGTCACCATGCTCGCGCAAAGCCGCCGGGAAGGGCGCCACCGAAGGCAACGCGCGCTTCTTGGCATCGGAAATCCGGACCCAAGCCCCTTTCGACCCAGGCACAGCGCCTTTGACGAGGATCAAGCCACGATCGCGATCGGTGCCGATCACCTCCAGGTTCTGCACGGTCACCTGCCGCGCGCCCATGTGGCCCGCCATCTTCTTACCCTTGAAGACGCGGCCGGGGTCCTGGCTGTGCCCGGTCGAACCATGCGCACGATGCGAGATCGACACGCCGTGGCTGGCCCGCAGACCGCCGAAGTTGTGGCGCTTCATCGCACCGGCAAACCCTTTACCGATCGAGGTCGCGGTAACGTCGACGAACTGCCCCGGCACGAAATGGTCGGCCAGAAGCTCGGCCCCCACGTCGATCATGGCGTCGTCGCTCACCCGGAACTCGACCAGCTTCGCCGTCGGCTCGACCTCGGCCTTGGCGAAATGCCCGCGCATCGGCTTGGCCACGTTCTTCACCTTGGCCTTGCCCACGCCGATCTGGACCGCCGAATAGCCGTCCTTTTCGAGCGTCCGCTGCGCCACGACGCGGCAGTTCTCCACCTGCAGCACCGTCACCGGATCGTGCTCCCCGGTCTCCTCGAAGCGACGGGTCATCCCCAGCTTCTTGGCCATCAATCCTGTACGCATCGACTCGATCCCGACCTTAAAGCTTGATCTCGACGTCGACACCGGCCGCGAGGTCGAGCTTCATCAGCGCATCGACCGTCTGCGGCGTCGGATCGAGGATGTCGAGAAGCCGCTTGTGCGTGCGAATCTCGAACTGCTCCCGCGACTTCTTGTCGACATGCGGAGAGCGCAGCACGGTGAACTTCTCGATCCGCGTCGGCAGCGGAATCGGCCCCCGAACCTGCGCACCGGTCCGCTTGGCCGTGTTGACGATCTCGCGCGTCGACTGATCGAGCACGCGGTGATCGTAGGCCTTGAGCCGGATTCGTATGTTTTGACTATCCATTACTTCTTCTTCCTTCGAACCCAGCCCTGCAAGAGCGGGCCGTCAACGCTCCTGCTTACTCGACGATGGATGCGACGACGCCGGCGCCGACGGTGCGGCCGCCTTCGCGGATGGCGAAGCGCAGGCCTTCGTCCATGGCGATCGGCGCGATCAGC
>MDTD01006247.1_pt1 | contig 24218 bp, 18 predicted proteins | sample 811221 | NCBI WGS metagenome assembly MDTD01 (sample SAMN05326646, study PRJNA326480) | marine metagenome | isolation source: seawater | place: Pacific Ocean: South West | collected 2011 | reverse complement strand
GAATCGTTCGAATCGTTTGATTCGTCCACGCACCCGTCGGCGTCGATCCCGCGCCCGAGACGTCCCACGGTTTCACCGCGTTCCCGTCCGCCGCCGGCGTCCCCGCGCGCGCGGTCTCTCCCGTTTCCTTGGCCGCGGTCCACGGTTTCGGCGGCGGCGGCGTCGACATGACGACGTCCTCGTCGCGCGTTCCCCCGAGATTTGATTCGGATTCGATTCGGATTCGAATGCACCCCTCGCGCGTCCTCGCGCGCGCGTCCTCGCGCGCGCGACGACACCGACCACGACGACCACGACGCGCGCGTTCTCGCGCGAGCGACGAACGAGCGTCTCTCGACGCGCGCGCGCGACGGCGAGTCAACGAATGAAAGTCGTCACTTTTCGGATCTCGAATCGTTCCCTCTCTCGCGCGCGCGCGATGCGCGGAAGACGCGCGGACGACGCGGGAACGTCCGGGAACGTGTTTCTCATCGCGCGCGATCGCGAGCGCGGGACGAGGGCGCGAGCGCGAGCGCGAGAGTCGGCGAGGGATGATTCCCGAGAATCCTCGCGCGATGCGTCCGCGTCGCGCGCGTGCGATGGAGAGACGAACGCGAACGCGAGGACGACGATGATGACGACGACGACGAACGCGAACGCGTTGACGTCGAGGGAGACGCGCGAGGAGGACGCGAGGGGGCGATTGAGACGATGGGCCGAGTCGGACGCGCTTCGACGCGTCGCGGGAAGGTACTGCCCGTTCGCGCCGCCGCCGAGGAGCACGATCGCGGTGGCGTATTCGCCGGATGGGAAGACGTTGGCGAGCACGCACGGCGATCACACGGTGAAATTGACGGATTGCGGGACGGGGAGGACGACGCGGTCGTTGGAGGGGCACCGGCGAACGCCGTGGGTGGTGCGGTTTCATCCCTCGGATTCAAACGTGCTCGCGAGCGGGTCGTTGGATAACACGGTGATCGTTTGGGACGCGGAGAGCGGGCAGATGACGGCGAGGTGGGATTTCGGGAAGAGCATCGCGAGTTTGGCGTTTCATCCCGGGAGCGACGCGTTGTGCGTGGCGGCTGGACATAAGTTGTACGCGTGGAAGTATAAAAAGTATAGATTGCGAAGCGACCCGTCGGGAGTGGAGGTTGACGTGCGCGATGCGGTGAACATCTTGTTGAAGACGCCGCGGTCGCTTCGGGCGGTGCACTTTCATCCGACGGGGGCGCCGTTGTTGCTCACGGCGGAGGTGCGAGACATGGACGTCGACGCGCTAGAGCCGGCGTACACGCGAGATTTGGGAGGGAACGACATGCTCGGGAACACGAATTACGATCAAGAGGCGGGGGTATACGTGGCGCCGAGGAAGGAGGAGGGCGAGGAGGCGATCGGGGCGTCGCGCGAGCGACGGAGAGATCTGCTCAAAGCGCCGGCGGAGGACCTGTGGCGGTGTCGAGAAAACGTACCGACGGACATCGAGAACGCGTCGGTCGAGGTGAAAAGCCACGTGCATGACATGCTCGGTCTCTCGAATCGTCGTTACGTGACGTATTCGATGACGCAGATGATGTCTCGGATCAGCAGAGCGCCGGTGAGAGCGGCATACGAGGAGCGCGTACAGATGGAGCTCGGCGAATCGGACGCGCGAATGGCGAGACGTTCGGCGGCGGCGGCGAGCGGTTCGGTTGAGTCGTCGTCGCAAGACCCGTGCGTGGTCAAGCTCAAGCTATGGGAATTTGAGACGCGTTTGGACGGCGACGGCGAGGCGGAGATTCAACCGCTCAAGCAGTTGCAACTCGTGCTTCCGCAGACGGTGCTCTGCAGCGAGATGGGCGCGCACTTTTCCCCGTGCGGACGGTACATCGCGACGTGTCAAGCGTGTAAACCCGAATCGTCGAGACAAGACGTCCAATACGTGTGCGAGGTGAGAACGTATTCCATCGACGCTCACCAATTTGGACAAGTCTTGAGCGCTCGCGCCATCAAGGCGGCGCACTGTTTGACGAGCATTCAATTCAGTCCCACGAGTTCGCACGTGCTCTTGGCGTACGGACGACGACACCCATCGCTCTTGCTTCTCATGGCGGACGCCGAGTCGTTTTCGCAGGTGCACACCATTCTCGAGATTTTCGACGCCAAGAGCATGCGCCTGGCGCGCGTCATCCCGTCCGCCGAAGACGAGGTGAACGCCGCGTGTTTCCACCCGATCCCGGGTCAAGGCATCGCATACGGCACGAAAGAGGGACGACTCCGCGTCTTACTTCACGACAACTCACCGAGACGCGCCGAGAAGCGTCTCACCATAAACAACGCCCAAGACGACTCTCCGCTGACGGTGGCGATGCAAACCGAACGCGACCCGCACGCGATGGACGTCGACGAATGACGGATAATTCTCAACGCACACGAACCGGCACCTCACACATTACCGGTCCACCACGATGTATAACACACGTGTACAACAGCATGTTTTATTTCTAGGATTAAAGACGCGTTCGCGCGCTTGTTAACGACGACTGTACGCGTTCTTCGAGGCGAGCCCGAGACGTCACACCTCCACGCGCGCGATGCGCCTCGCCCTCGCGTTCGTCGTTCCGCGCGCACGTTTCAAGAATACAAATCACCCCCGATGGTTCCGCGCGTCACGAACGACGTCGTCGACGTTCGCGCGGTCGCACCGAGACTCTCGCGCAGGGTGCTGACGCGACGAGACGTCCCGAGCGCGCGCGCGCGCAACGACACGACCTCGACGATGTTGACCGAGAGAAGGACCGGTCGATCGGAGGGATCGTACGGGTGGCCAATTTTGTGGGTGTTTCCCATCACCGTCCTCACGCTGGTGTTCGTGTTCAAGGGGTTTCAGTGTCAGAGATTGGCGTCTTGGACGATTCGCCAATGTCGGCGGTGGTGCTGTTGCCGCTGCGCGCGCGTCTTTTGCTCGATCGAGGACGAGGATTCGGACGAGGAGACGAGCGAGAGCGGAGGACGAGGAAACGGTGACGAGGAGCGTGGGAATCTGTCCGTCGTTCGCGTGATTGAGAGGGACGTGGAGGAAATGAATCGCGCGCTCGCCGGGGGCGCGAGGGACGCCGCCGGAGGCGGAGGCGTCGGAGGCGAACGTTTCGAACCCGATCTGTGGCGATACTTGGCCGTGCAGAGAGATCTAGAGCGTCGACGTCGACGGTACGATGTGGGAGAGGAGTCGACGCACAGAGAACCGATGGTGGAGTTGCCGAATCGGACGCGCGTCGATCCGCCGAGCGCGTACGATCGAACCAATAAAGCCGTCGCTCCCGCGTCGCGTCGCGTGTTGAAGTACCTCCCGCGAGTCATCGTCGGCTCGCCGAGATGGTTTCAGTTCCTTCGAGCGAACGGGCACATCGACGTCAAAATCACGCCGCAAGGCATCGTTCGACACGTCCTCGATCACTCGGCGGAGGAGTGCGTCGTGTGCTGCGACGATTTCAAAGACGAAGAGCTCGTCGTCGTCTTACAGTGCGCCCACGCGTTTCACGAATCGTGCGCGCTCCCTTGGCTCAGACTCCACGCGTCGTGTCCGATCTGCCGTCGAGAGGTGACGCGCATGTCTCTCGTCGATCGCCACGACGTCTTCACGAGTCGCCGAAGACGCCGACCCGCCGACGCCGACCGCCGACGCCGACCCGCCGACGACTCCGACTCCACCGACGACGTAGCCTCGTAACGCACGCATCGCTCACGTTTCACGACACCCACCCGCGCGCTCGATCCACCGTGCACATCTTCCGATCGATCGACGTTCGTCTTTTCTCGCGTTCAACCGCCGCCGACGCCTCGCGAGAGGTTCGACCGCTCGCGCCGTCCCCGCGTCACACGCTCGCGCGCGCGTCTCTCGCTCACGTTCCCGCGCGCGCGCGTCGAAGACACTCTTCTCACGCGCGTCTCCGCGCGCGCGCGACCGCTCGAACGAACCACCGCGCGAGAGAGACGCCGTCGACCGCGCGCGGTTGAAAATTCAGACGCGGCGACGCATGAGCGCATCTCCCGCGAAACGCGCGGCCGAGGACGTCTCCCCGGGCGTGCGCACGCCCACGGATGTCTCTCCCGAGACCTCGGCGGGGACGCCGTCGGGAGTCGAGGAACGCGGACGACGGAAACGCGGACGCGCGGCCAAGACGGATGACGGGACGGGGACGCGCGGCGGCGTCTCTCGGGACGGCGGACGAGATTCGACGTCGACCGGCGTCAGACGCGAGGTCACGCGCGAGGCGCGATCGCGGGCGATGAAGATTGAGTTGCGAGAGATCGCGGGGGGGATGGTGGACGCGATGAGCGGAAAACGGCGAGGAGGGTGCGTTCGGGGACGAGTCGCGAAGGCGGCGTATTCGAAAAGCGACCGCCGAAACGCAAGAAGAGACGCGACGCGCGACGCCGTGCGCTCGAAGACTGACGACGAGTCGCGCGTTCGTGTGCGGTATAGATCGTTGGATGGTGACGCGCGAACGAGAGCGTTGTTGAATGAATTGACGCGCGTGGAGAGGTACGAGACGCGAAACCCGACCCGAACCCCGACGCCGACGCCGTTTTGTTTTTTCCCGCCGAGCGACTGACGCGCGTTTGTTTTCACTCGAACGAAGCGAATTGATGGAGATGGAGGACGACGACGACCCGTGTGCGGCGTCGTTATTGACGTACGCGCGATTCATACGACGAAAGTCGACCGCGAAAGTGACGCTCGATGACATCAACGAGGACACGCTCCATAGCATTTTGAGTCGCGTCGACGTCGAGTCGCCGAGAGAATTACTCGCGCTCTCCGTCGTGAGTAAACGATTTCGAGACGCGCTGCGAAGTTCCACCGTGTGGCACACGCTCGATCTCAAAGCGCATGGGGCCCAGATGACGAATAAAATCTTGTACGGCATCATCAAGGACGACGACGCGTTCGCCTCGATTGAGACGCTACGTCTCGTCGGGTGCGTTCAACTCACCGACCTCTCCGTGATCAAGGTGTTGAACAAGTGTCGACGCACGGTGCGCGAGATCGATTTGACCGGGTGCGAACTCCTCACGGTGGAGACTGCGAGGTTCATCGCCGCCAATTGCAAAAAAGTGGAGCGATTGTACTTTACGAATTGTAAACGCGTGCCGACGACGTACGTGTTGAAGTCAATCATTCAGAGCACGTCTTCGCCGCTCGTCGATGTGCGCATAAACGGTACGAAGCACCTCAACGGACGAGTGGACGAATACGATTTCGAAGAATTATTGGTCGTCATCAAGGAGTACGTCGATTGGTTGCACTCGTTCGACGGGACGATGTTTGAACAGGGCGACGTCGACGATTGCGTAGACGTGGCGTTGACGTGCGAAAAGCACCTCCAGAAATGGAGAGCCGCCGTCGGTGAAAACTTGGTGACGCTGTGCAATCACGCGAGCGATTTACAGGATAACGTCGAGAGGCGTAAGGATCGCGTGTGCACGCTGTTTCCGGATTGCGGTCACGTGCAGTGCGTCGAGTGTCAAGACAAGGAGCGACGAAACATGTTTCGGAATAACGGCGCGTACGTCTACCCGTGTCCGGGATGTCTCAATCGCTCGCCTTTACGATGCATGCCCGCGCCCGGTGGTTTCGAGATCGCCGTGCACGCGCCCGAGGCGTTCAGGCGACGTCAAGCCGAGCGTCGCGACGCCCGAGCGTGAGACCCGAGCGAGCGACGATTTCGCGTCTCCCGCGTGTAATTCAGTAGAGTACCCAGTCATCAATCGCGCGTCGTCGTTCGTTCGCGTTCGTTCGTTCGTTCGTTCGTTCGTTCGTTCGTTCGTTCGTTCGTTAGTTCATTATTTGAAGAGTTCTTATCGTTCAATTAAATGCGTATGGACCCTTCCTTGGTGTGAAGAGCGATGTACATCACGTCGGCGAAGAGACTGACGCGCTACGTGTGCGACGAGTCGATTCGACGCGCGTCTTATTGAAGCGTGACGCCGTCCAACGCGCCCTTAGCGCCGAGATCCTTGTAAGCACCCAACAAACGAGTCACGGTCGCTTGTTCCGCGCCGCGAATCCACGCGCGCGGATCGTAGTACTTCTTGTTCGGCTTCTCCGGACCCTCCGGGTTGCCGATTTGGCCTTGGAGGTAGGCGTTATTCTTGGCTTCGTACTCCTTGACGCCGTCCCAAAAGCTCCACTGGGTGTCCGTATCGATGTTCATCTTGATGACACCGTAGCTGACCGCCTCGGCGATCTCTTCCGGAGAGGAACCGGAACCACCGTGGAAGACAAAGTACACCGGCTTGTCGCTGTCGCCGCCAGTCTTTTCCTTGACGTACGCCTGCGCGTTGGCCAAAATCTTCGGCGTGAGCTTGACGTTACCCGGAGAGTAGACACCGTGCACGTTACCGAACGCGGCGGCGATGGAATAAAAGTCCGGCGCGATCGGTTGCAACGCCTCGTAGACTTGATAAATCTCTTCCGGCTTAGAGTACAAATCCTCCGGCGCGACGTCCGAGTTATCGACGCCGTCCTCCTCGCCCCCCGTGATGCCGATCTCCATCTCGAGGAAGCAATCAATCTTCTTCATGCGCGCGAGGTACTCCTTACAAATTTCAAGATTTTCCTCGATCGGTTCTTCGCTCAGATCCAACATGTGCGACGAAAACAGCGGTTCACCGTGTTTCGCGTAATACTCCTCGTTCGCCTCCAACAAGCCGTCGAACCACGGGAGCAAATTTTTCGCGCAGTGATCCGTGTGCAAGATGACCGGGACGCCGTACAGATCCGCCAATTCACGAACCATGAGCGCCCCCGCGACGCACCCGGCGACCGCGGCTTTTTGGTTTTCATTCGACGCCCCTTTCCCCGCCATGAAATACCCACCGCCGTTTGAAAATTGCACAATCATCGGCGCGTTCGCCTCCTTGGCGGCTTCCAAGCACGCGTTGATCACCGGGGACATGGTGCAATTCACCGCCGGAATCGCGTACCCGTTTTCACGCGCGTGATCGAGGACATCGATCATGTCTTGACCCGTGACGACACCTCTCTTCAGCGTCGTTTGCGACGCCGTTTTCACCGCGCGCGTCGTCGTCGTCGCGCGCATCGGCGCGTTTTTCCGTCGCATCGGCGTCGAGGTCTTGGTGGTCATGGTCATCGTGGACGTCGTCATCGTCGCGGCGGTGGCGTGCATCTCGTCCGTGTGATGAGAGAGAAACGGAAACGACGCGCCGAGGTGTGACGACGACGACGACGCGTCTCGCGCGGCGTCGACCGCGTTCGCGATCGCATCGGGGTCATCCATCATCCACAACCCATGCACGCCGCCGATGGTGGATAAGAGACGGGCCGAGAGAGGGGAGGGACTCGTTTCGAGTCATGACCCGTTGATGGGGTGGGGACACCACACGGGCCACACCACACCACACACCATGGGGGCTGGCGTCGTGGTGTGGTTTTTTGTGGGGGTGGGGGGTGGGTAAAGGATGAGTCGTGAATCCCGGATTGGATTGGATCGTCCGGGAGTGGATTGGCTCGGACGGGTGGTGTGGGTGTGGGCCACCAGCCAGTCCCTCGCGTCGGGTGTGGTGCATAGACATTGACGTGTGACGTGACGTGTTTGTGATAGATGGTGTATTGTATGCGATTGGAGTACACTGTATTTTTTTATATATTTGGATAGACTTTACTAGATATTGAATACGACGTGCGTGCATGCTATACATCCAAGGTGGATGGGATGTGTCCATGACTCGTGACTCGTCCCGACACTGGGCGGGGTGTGTTGGCGCCCCACGTGTGTGTGTGTGTGTGCGTGTGTTTTCGGCGCGCGAACGCTCGTCCTCAGTCCTCGGTCATCGACCGTCGACCGTCGACCGTCGACCGTCGACCGTCGACCGTCGAGCGTCGAGCGTCGGTTCTCTCCCGCGCGCGCGTTTTCGTCGTCGAGTCCTGAACATGCGCGACGAGGAGACGAGCGAAAGATGATGAATGATGACGACGGCGATGACGAAATGGGCGCCCATCGCGAGACGTTAGGTTTCCCGGCGCGTTCGCGACCGAGCGTGGACGAAGTGAAACGAGCGTTTAAACGCGTGGCGATGCGTTCACACCCGGACGCGTCGTCGTCCGACGTGACGGCGAACGCGTGCGGGAAGAGGTTTCGCGCGGCGGTGCGCGCGCGAGACGCGTTGACGCGTCGCGCGAGACTGGGAGGGGAGGGGGGCTCGGGGACGTTCGAGACGACGGGGACGAGAACGTCGTCGATGTCGTTTCGAAGCGCGTCGCGCGTCGCGGGTGGGGCGCACGCGAAGACGTTCGCGGTGGTGATGGCGACGCCGTTTCTCGTCGCGGGCGTCGTGAGCGTCTTCGCGTTGCCGAGAGGGACGGAGGAGCGCGCGAGAGAGGGAGAGGCGGCGCGCATGGGACGGGTGGACGGGTGGATGAATCCACCGAGGAACGAGTGGTTGAGAGAGGACACGCGCGAGGTGGGGGATGGGAACGCGAGACGGTTTTGGAAGACTGGGCGCGTGACCGCGGCGGCGAGACGCGCGGGCGCGTAGATTGTAAATTGTAGATTTTACATCGTATGTATGTACCGAATCCCGTCCAGCCCGCGTGCACATGACACACCTTAGTCTATGATGTGAGTCATGAACCTCGGATGCATCCACCGAACGCTCGCGCGCTGCGCCGCGCGCGCGGTTCCGCAGACTGCGCCGCCGGTTACTACGCGGCGAAGCGCTCGTGAGAGGAAGCGCCCGCGTCGTTGATTTCAGCCACCGTGCTGGACGGTGTAAAACTTGGCTTGTCCCTACACGATAGAGAATCGTCCACTAGTACAGATTGTGTGTGTGTACAGATTAGATTGTGTGTGTACTACTAAAGATTCTAGTGTACAGTAGTGTGGTCGTCGTGCCGCGGCGTTGAATCAATCTTGAAACCGTTCCGTCGATTTACCGCGCCCTCGACGCCACGCTCGCGGCGACGACGACGCCCGGACCGTCGAGCGGGTCGCCGGAGAGGAATCGGCGGTAATTGTTCGCCGTGACGTTGGCGATCTCCTCCAACGCCTCGTGCGTCAAAAAAGCGGTGTGCGGGGTGACGAGGACTTGCGGTAACGATCCTAAAATCGCCATCGTCTCGTCCCACATCATCATTCGCCGCGACGTGTCCATGGAGCTGAAATCTTTAAAGAAGAGACGATTTTCATTTTCGTAGACGTCCAAACCAAGAGCGCCGAGCCGTCCTTCGTATAACGCGTCGATCGCCGCGCGGGCGTCGACGAGGGCCCCACGACTGGTGTTGATCAACATGGCACCGAATTTCATCTTTTCGATCGTCTCCTTCTTGATCAATCCGCGCGTCTCCGGCGTCAGAGGCACGTGCAACGACACCACGTCGCTCTCTCGCAACAATTCGTCGAGCGAGACGTACTCGCCGCGAAAATCATCCTTCTCGAACTTGTCGTACCCGAGCACGCGCATCCCGAACCCATCACCGTATATCTTTGCGAATCCTCGACCGATTTTCCCCGTCCCGACGACGCCCACCGTCTTTTCGCGCAAGGAATTCCCGACGAGTCCGTCGAGCGTAAAGTTCCCCGCGCGCACTCTGTCCCGGGACGCGCACAGGTGTCTGTTCAGCGCCAGCATCATCCCCACCGCGTGTTCACTGATCGCTAACGGATCGTACGCGGGCACGCGCATCACCGACACCCCTCTCGACCGCGCGCGCTCGACGTCAACGTTATCGAACCCCGCGCATCGCAACAGGATTAATTTGACGCCGGCGTCCGCCAACGCGTCCACGACGCTCGACCCGAGATCATCGTCCACGAACGCGCACACGGCGTCGCATCCCTTCGCGAGGGATACCGTGGAGCTCTCACACCGCGCGGCGACGAAGGAGGCGTTCGGGAGCGCGCGCGCCATCGTCGACCGTTCGTACTCGCGCGCGCTGAACACGAGACATGTGTGGGCGTCTCCTTCCGGGACGTCTCGATCGCTCGAGGACGCGCACGCGAGGGGCGATCGAGGAGGACGCGAGGGGACGCGCGCGCGTCTGATGACGTCGCGCGGTCTGGACGACGAGGCGACGGTGGACGCGCGCGAGGCGCGCATGCATCCGTCGGAGCGGGCGAGCGCGAGAGTGACGCTCGGAATTACAACGACCCTCGTTCGTCTACTTTTTACCCCCCGGAAGACGCGTGGGGAGGAAGCGCGTGGACATCGACCCTAGGAACCCTCTCGACCGGCTACGAACCTCCTCTTCTCTCCCGGACGACCACCGAGAGACTTGCTCGCCCGCGAGGGTGTCGCTCTTCGCCGACCCGCGCTCGAATCGTTCGCGACGAATCGCCGCCAATTTCGCATCCGTGTCCACGAATTTGCGCATGAGCCAGTGCATGGCGATCGTCGGCGGGTTACGAATGTTCGTGATGAGACCTCGAACGTTGCGAGCGGGCAACCAATCGCCCAAACCGTTCCCCCAGACCAACGTGTGCTCGTCCATGACGCCGTTCACCCAGCACTGACGAAGCGTGCTCAACGGCGCGGGGCCTCGGCACCGACCGACGCGATCGCGGTAAAACCACAGGTTATCTTCGTTCGCTGCGGAGCGGAACGCGCGCGAGAGGCATCGTCAATCATCGAGTCGAGTCGAGCGCGCGCGCGAGGTCGCGCCGTTTTCGCCCTCGCGGCGTCCCCGTCTCCGTCTCCGCGACCTCCGTTCGCGCGGACGTCTCCGCGATCGACACACGCGCGAGGAACGCGTCGAGGTCAACCGCGCGCGCGCGAACGTGCACGCGCGCACGCACCGTCCGTCGCCTTGAGATCATTTCTATCGTTATACGTGTACGCATCCAACTTATCGTCCCACTTTTGGAGGTACTTTCTGCGCGTCTCCGTCGCGTCCGTGGGACCGTCTTCGCCGTAAAAGCTCATGGGGACCTTGCGCGTGCGTGCGCGGCGAGCGACGGGCGCGCGCGCGGACGTGTGCGGGGGGGCGGTGGTGGGGCGATGGGGACGTGACCCTAGGGTTTGAGGTTTCGGCGAGGACGCGCGCGCTACAAACTACCGGCTACGACGCGCGCGTGGTCTTTGAGCTATCGATGGGAGTGACTATCGCCATCGTGAACGAGCGATGTTCACTATGATTTGCGCCAAGGCGTCGTAGACGACGGATTGGTAGTGCACGCCGTCCTCGGCGCAGTCGGCGCCGCACGCCGCGGTGACGTCGGTCGCGCGCACGCGAATCGCGGGACCGGCGGGCGCGACGAGAGCGGTCGTCTTTTGATCGTCACGCACTTTGAAGAACTTTTCAAAGTTTTTCTCGGTGAATTTGGCGCGCTTGTCGTCGGCGACGAGCGCGTCCGTGACGATTTTCGGCGCGTCCAACCACACGAAGACGACGTTCGGTTTCATCGCCGTCATCTCTCTCGCTCTCGCGCCGAGCGTCTTCATCGCCGATTTGTACGTCGACACCGAGTCATCGTGTAAGACGTGCCACAGAGACGACGACAGAACGATCAAATCCGGCGTCTCGCTCGCCGACGCGTACTTTTCGAGCGCCGTCGTCGCGTCGCTCGCGTACGGCGCCCAGGTAAACGTCGCGCGCGCGCCACCCACCAACTCGTGCGCCCAATCGCGATGTTTCTCCCCATCCTTCGTCTTTAGACTCACATCCGCGCGTTCATCGCTCATCGCCGCGATGAACGCCCCATACGCGCGTCTCGCCCCCGAGTCCCCGACGAACGCCGCGCGCCTGCCGCCGATCAACCCTCTCACCTTGGACCCGCGCTCGATCGCTCGCAACCGTCCGAATCCACACATTTCGCTCACTTTCGAGCTCATCACCCACGTTTTCGCGTCCGAGCGAGATTTCCTTTTCCCGAACGCGGGCCAAAACCGCGTCTCGGCGTCGCACCCGTCGCTCGCCAACGCGCGCGGCCCTCCCTCGCACGCCTCCGCGCCTCGTCGCCACGTCCCGATCGACGCCGCGCGCGCGCACGCGTCGGGATCTTTACCGAACGCGCGCGCGTCGACGTCGCGCAGGGAATCGCGCGTCGACCACGCGTCGGTCGACGAATCGATCGACGCGCCGCCCATCGCGCGCGAGGCGCAGACGACGACAAAGGCGGCGATGACGCACGCCAGGACGACGCGCGCGACGTCTGTGAGGGACCAAACGGTGTGCGATGATTTCTTCTTCGTCTTGATGACGCGCATGAGGACGAGGAGACGGCGCGCGCGCGTCAGAGGACGACGCGCGCGACGCGACGAGAAATGAGCGCATCGACGTCGGCGTCTTCGTCGACGCGTCGCGCGGTGTTGAGGTGCGTGTGACGTCCGTCGAGACGTCGAGGCGATGGAAAGGACTGACGCGCGTCCTCTCGCAGCGCGTACAGGGAATTGTATTGGCTCGTCACGCGTCGACACGCCGCGGATGAACGCATGCTCGACATTCTTCGAGACGCCGCGACGCGAATCCGCGCCAACGCGCGCGCCTCCTCGTCCTCACCCGACGTGGCGGACGGCGTGCGGACGCTGGTGTCGACGGTGGGGTACGTGCGCGCGTCGACGTCGCGCGTCGGTCGACGGAGGTTCGGATGGGAGGCGGAATCGAGAGAGGTGTCCCGATTCGTCGCTCGGGGCGGCGAGGTGGTGGCGGAGACGACGGATGACGAGGGCGACGGCGCCAAGGGGCGAGGACGGGTGGCGACCGGTATACTGAGTCGAGAGGAGGCGTGGGCGTATCACAACCGATTGATCGATCGGCAACACTTCGGGAGACGGTTGAAAAAGTATCGGCCGGAACCGTTGTGAGCGGAGCGTGGTCGCGCGCCGTAGATTGTAGATAGATTCATGGATGGATATTACACGTGTGCGCGGTAAAATTTGTTTAACGAATTGGCCTACCATTTCGGCAACCTTTCGTTCGTTAAACGGCGGGACGTCGCGATCGCGCTCAGTCGTTGTTTGAAAGACTCAACTGCTCGAGCTCTTGGCGACGCTGCGTCATGCTCTTTTGAAGCTCTTTACCGACGTCGGGATCCGCGGCGAGCGCCCACGCCATCTCGCGTCGACCCATGACGAGACACGTGGTTTCGGTGTGCGCGATCACGTCGGCGTTGCGTCGACCGCCGATCCATTTTTTAGCGCAGATTCTCGCCGCGACCCAAGAGTTGAGCGACATTTGCTCGCGTCTCGAACGCGAGGGCGGACCTCGGGCCAGGATGGCCTTGACGCGGTCTTCGACCACCTTGCGCACAGAAGATTTCAACTTGGCGATCAACTGATCCCCAAGCGCCATCTCACCGATAAATTCGCCCGGTTCGCGCTTCGCCACTTGCTTGGCCTCGTCGCGCAAAACGTTACCCTCGGCGTCTGTCGGACTCACCATGATGCGGACGGCGCCGGATTTAATGAGGAACACGTCGTCGGTCGCGCGTTCGCCCTGGCGAATGAGCACATCACCCGGTGCGTAACGCTTCAACGGCAGCTTCATGCCCTTGGCGAAATCGCGAAGTTTAGATTTAATGCGCAACGGCGACGGTCGAACGTCCTCCACCTTGCGCAACCACTCGTGCTTGAGACAGTTGGCGGCGGTGAGGCGATGAATCGGCTTGTACGCCAGGCACGACATGACGAACTCACGACCGGCGTTGCTCACGCTGTCCCACTCGAAGCAATCGAAGCCAAAGTCTTGTTGGGTGATTCTTCTGTACTTGAGCGCGCTCTTCCACAAACTTCTCGGCATGGCCCCCGTGAGCAAGACGTACGCGATGACGCCGAGCGACCACATGTCCACCGCACCACCGTACGAGCGCTGTTCGACCACCTCTGGCGCCGCGAACACGGGCGTACCTACGGGCGCGGTATCGATTCCCTTGACGTGCGGTAACATCGCCATGCCCTTGGGCCGTTGACACCTTCGAGCCAAACCGAAATCCGCGATGACGACGCTATTCAAATCCTCGCTCGATCGCAACAATAAATTCTCCAGCTTCAAGTCACGATGCAACACAAAATTTTTATGCATGAAATCGATCCCCAACAGCGTTCTCTTAATCACGAGCTTGGCCTCCGCCTCGGTGTACCGCTCGTCCTTCATTCTCAAAATCGCATCCAACACCGCCCCTCCCCTCAACAGTTCCGTCACCACGTACACATTATCACCGAACCACGTCACTTCCTTCAATCTCAACACGTTCGGCGACTTGAGCACGCGCAGGATATCTATCTCGCTCGTCACCTCGCTCATGCTCATGCGTTCCTTTCCGTGTTCTCCCTTATCCTCCGTCTCATCGCCGTCCTCCTTGACACCGATGATCTTCATCGCGTACGTCTCCGCCGTCGTCTTGTGTCGCACCTTACGCACGACCGCGAACCCACCCGCACCGATCGCGTCGACGTCGTAGTAATCATCCATCGGATTCGTCTTGACGCGCTGCAAACGCACGGGCGTCGCGCTCGGCATGACGTCGGCGGCGTCGTGCCCGCGCGCACCGGCACCACCGCGCGCACCGGACGACGCGTCATCGCGCGACGTCGAGCTCGCGCACCCCATGGCGACGAGCGGTGCGGTGCCCCGCGCGCGAGTCGCGCGCGCGCACAGAAAATGATCCATCCCGAGACGCGATCGAAGAGGGGACACATGACGAGTCATGACTCGCGACACGGGTACCGGGCCCGCGCGCGCGCGCGATGACGCGTCGGCAGCGATGCGCGCGCGCGATGACGCGGGAGCGTCGCGAGGGAGGCATCGCGCGCGCGCGTGGACGATCGCGAGCGCGCTCGTGATCGCGATCGCGACGTTCGGGACGCGAGGAGGCGGAGGACGCGCGCGCGGGGGGTCGTGTCCCGCGGTGTGCGCGCATCGATTGGCGGTGGACGGTGACGGTGCCGGTGACGGTGACGGTGACGGTGACGCGAGCGCGGTGATTCGATGGACGACGCTTCGAGGACGCGGGATCGCGTGCGCGGACGTGGACGTGTCGGTCTCGGAGGAGGGGGCGCTCGTCGTCGCGCATCCGTCGGAGTCGAAGAGGAGGGACGCGAGGACGCCGACGAGCGTTCGCGCGTTGGTGGAGACGTTCGCGCGCGATTCGGCGAGGGCGGTGAAGAGGGGGGGTGAAGAGGGATGGCTTTCGCTGGAATTGAAGGGTGATGCGTTTCGAGCGGAGTCGTACGCGGAGATTGATGCGATGGCGGGGGAGGCGGCGAGACGGTTCGGGAAAAGACCGCGCGTCTTCGTGTTTTCGGATAACGACTATCGCGGCGAACGGTGGGAAATCGTGCGTCGAAGCGTGAGAGGTTTGAGGAACATTAAACTCGCGTGGGCGGCGAGAGACGTGGAAGAATCGGCGCGAGATGCGAGGAACGTGGATGCGAGGGCGTTGCGCGCGCGAGGAATAGGAGAAGTGGTGTTTCCGAGCGTGAAAATGTCGGAGGAATGGTACGCGAAGGCGAGTCGTGAGCGCCTGTCCCTCGTTCCGTGGATCGTGGACACGCGCGAGGATGTGGTGCGGGCGGTGAGATTGGGCGTCATGGGCGTCATCACGAACACGCCTCTGAAGACGCAAAAAATGTTGAATGAAATATGCGGCGGCGGCGGCTGGTAAAGATTGATTTGATTGTTTTATACTGTTGTAACACAAAGCTATGCGCGCGCAGACGAACCACTCTTACACACCAATGCCGCGTACGTCACCACGATGTTCAGCGCCGTGACGCCGACTTGCGATTTACACGCTCGCGCGGCGTGCCCGCGAAGGGGCAGGCCTAAGCCTTCGAGGACGTCCTCGCCGTTTCGAGGGGCGACGCCCTCTTGAAATCGTCGGACGAGTTTGCGACCCTTGGTGAGTTTTTTACTCTTCGCGTCCGAGTCCTCCTTCTCGAACACCAAGCCCTCGAATTCCGAACACAGCACGCCCTCGAACGCGTGTCTGATGAGGGAAAGTTTGGATAACGGCGCGAGCGATTCCGGAACCTCCGCGAACGCGCCCGAGGTGTCGCCGAGCATGATGTTGAGAACCATTACGCACGGTCCTATGGCTAAGGCTACCTCGGCGTTCGGGCTCAGGGCACTGATGGAGAGCCCAAGCGACGCAGCGGCGGCGGATTGCAACGCGAGTGTCGTCAAAAACATCTTTCGTCCCGCCTTGTTCAGACCCACCATGGGCGCCATGACCCCGCCGAAGACGACCGGGAACACCATATCGATCGGGGTTTCGATGAGGATTTTAGACAGGAAATACGGTCCAGGTCCGTAGCCTCCGCTCTGGCGAGCCATCTCTCGTCGCACGGTGGCGCGCTCTCGAGGAAATCCGTTGAGACTCTTCACCATCGCGAGCATGGACGTGTTGATGCACGCCTGCATCAACACCGCGATTCTTCGCTTCACGCTTCGAGGTCCGAGACCGACTTGGTAGTTGCAACCCCCGAACGCGGCCGCGAGTCCGATTGAGGCGATCATTCGAACGCCGTTCACCCACATCTCTCGCTTTGCCTGTCGCCACGCGCGACCCGCGAGCAAGCGAAACTGTCGAATCGGTCCACACTTTCGTCTTGGCGTCGCTCTCGACGACGTCGCCGACGCGGTCGTGTCTCTCGACGGTTCGCGCGCGCCCTGGCGTTCGGACCACGCTCGGACGATGCGCTCGACGCGCGCTCGACTCTTCGCCTCGATGTCTTCGCTCGAGTCGCCGTCGCCCGCATCCACGCTCACCAAATCGATCAAAAACTCGGCAGGATTGAAGTGCTCGGGACATTCGAACCCTATGGATTTGAAATATGTCACCGCCTCGTCGCTCGGTCCGTGATACGCCACGCGCGCGCCGCTCGTGAGCAACAACACGTCGTGCACCTTGGCAAACGACGCGCTCCTCGGTTGGTGCAGCGTGCACACGACGCACGCGTCCTCCACCTCGGCCAGTTCCACGAGTTTCTTCACCATCTTATCCGCTTGAAACGCATCCAACCCAGACGTCGGTTCGTCCACGAGCACGACGAGATCGCTCGCGCCCTGCTCGCTCGCCAATCCCAACGTCTCGCTCGCGATGGCGAGTCTTCGTCGCTCGCCGCCGGATATCCCCGCCACCGCCTTCCCACCCGTGTCCCCGCCCACCACCGTGTCCGCACACGTCATCAGAGACATTCTTTTCAACGTTTCATCGACGATTTTCCTCGTTACGCGCTCGCTCTCGCCCCGTAATCTCGCGTCGAGCTCCAACGTCTCGCGCACGGTCAGATTGCTAAAGAATTTCGGTTCTTGCTCGACGTAACTCAATCGCGCCGCGCTCTCGTCGTCTCCCGCGAGCGGTTCATCGTTAAACGTGATTTTCCCCGTCAACACGTCCCCTCGTTTCGCGCGCAGGCGGTTCGACAGCGCGTTGAGCAGGGACGTTTTCCCGCACCCGCTCGGTCCGAGGATCGCCAACACGCGTCCCGAGCGCGCGTGCGCCGACGTACCGCGAAGAATGGCGCGCGTCGACGCGTGACCACCGTCCGCATCTTTCGTGCGCACGACGTACTCGACGTCGGACCAGGCGAGGACGCCCATCGAGGTGTGAGGCTCGCGGGCGAGTCGCGTCGGTCGGGCGTCGGTCGGCGCGTCGCGTCGGTCGGGCGTCGGTCGGCTAAGCTACGTCTTCTATTGCGAGATACTTCTAGTGCGACTCAATCAGATTGCGAATCGGTGCCGTAACCGCCGAGTAATCCACCGAGTCCCTCGGGAGGTGGCTCCTCGGGTTCGGCGGGCGCGACGATTTTTCGTTTGACGGTCACCTTGCCGGCGAGCGCGGCGGCGGGACGTTTTACCACGACGCTCGCCGCCGGCGCGTCCGCGCGTTCATCGTCGGTCTCGTCGTCGCTGTCGCTCTGTATCGTGCGGTTAAAGAGCGCCTCGCGCTGTTCTTTCACGAGGGATTTCACCGCCTCGAGTTCTTCGTCTTCGGCTCTGTCGTCGCGAACAATAAACGCCGTCAGTCGCCGCTCGTCGTCGTCGCGTAAAGTCGCGCGCGTCAGCGATGATACCCCGTACCTCGATTCAGCCTCCCGTCTCTTCGAGTGTACCGCCGCTAACGCCTCCGTCGTCGACACCCCCGCGTGTCTCGCCTTGAGCGACCGCATCTCGTCCAACGCCGCCATGATGTCCATCTCTCGCTTACTCTCCTCCGTTCGATTCTCCAACCTTCGCATCTCGTCGTCCCCTTCGTCCTCTTCCCTCGCCCTCGCCTCGTCCTCCTCCGTCGTGTCTTTCCACATCTCGTAATTCCTCGACGCCCCGGCCTCGACGACGTAATCTCCGTTTTTCGGATCCGTCTTCATCGCCAACTCCGCCGCGCACCGCGTGCACCGAAAATAAAACCGAAAGATGCGCATGCCGAGATAATCCTCCCCCTTGACGTCCTCCTTCCTCGCGTTAAATTTCGTCCCCTTGACGATGAATTCACCGCACGTGTTACAGCATATCGTCATCGGAAGCATGATGCGCACTTTAATCTGTCCGCCCTTTGCCGATTTCCTGCGCGGAATCTTCGCGGGGTCGAAATCCGGGGGGATGTACTTGTTGAGCACTTTTCTTTCGCCCATGACGCGCGACTCCCGGAAAACTCACGACGACGACGAGGCGACGTCCCGACGCGCGCGCTCGCGACCGAGAGACGGGTCTCTCGGCGCGAGCGCGAGACGGCGTCGCGCGCGAGTCCGACCGACCGACCGACCGCGAGTCCGACACCGACGACGACGACGCGATGACGCGCGGGTCTCGACGCGCGGCGCTCGACGCGCGAGCGCGAAATCACTCTCGCGTTCGGTCCGCGCTCGATGCGAATCGTCTCGACGCGCGGTGAGGGGCGACGCGGCGTGGAGTGTGGTCTCTCGGTCGACGCGAGGCGGGACGCGCGCGAGAGAGGGATCGAAGGATGCGATTCGTAGCGTTTCTACGCGACGACGAGCTACTAGAAAAACAAATTGTGTGATGACGTCACGCGGCGAGGGCGGCGAGCTCGACGGCGGCGTCGGTGTCGTCGTCGGTGTCCAAGGTGCGACCGGCGGTTTCGACGGAGAGCGAGAGCGCGGCGGCGGCGGCGACGGCGGCGACGGCGACGAAAAAGACGACGGAGAGGGTGACGTGACCGGATTCGATCAGAGCGACGGCAAATGCGGGACAGGTGATGCCGCCGATGCGGGCGAATCCGTTGCCCACGCCGACGCCCGTGCTTCGAATGGAGGTCGGGTAGACCTCGCCGGCGAAGATGTACAAGACGGTGAACGCCGCCATGGCGGAGCTCCTTCCGACGAAGAGCGCGACGTCTCTGAGCGTCGTGTTCAGGGTTTCGAACGCGACGGGAAATAAACACACCGCGGTCATGGCGAGTGTGAGCGCCATCGATCCCCGTCGACCGATTCTATCGACGATGGCGACGGCGACGAGTAAACCCGGTACCTCGCCGAGCGCGCTGACGAAAATGTCGGCGTACTCTCCGTCGCTCAGCGCAGGCGCGCCGTGAGGCAAACACGCCACCTCACCGGATGCGTTTTCATCGTCTCGGACGTTCAGCGACGTGGTCAAGAGAACGATGCCGTAATACAAAAAGGCGACGCCGAAAAAGATTATCCACACGAGCGCCGACGTCTTGGCGTGCTTCTTCGACAGCAACCGTCGAATACCCGTCGGGACGTACTTGTCGACGAATCCACCGCTCGATCGCCCTCTCGACGAACCATCCGAATACGTCGTGTGTTCCTCGAACTCGACCGAGCGCACCGTGCGCGTCGGCGCGAGCGATCCCGGAGGTAACGATTTCCCGTTTATCGCCGCCACGCGCCGAAGCGTCGCCTCGGCTTCCTCGACGCGTCCCGCGTTCACCAAGTACAACGCGCTCTCCGGCGCGACGAGGATGCACGCGATGAGAAAAAACAACGGTACCGTGGACACCAGCAATAACATGCGCCACGAGTGTCTCGGTAAGATTATCCACGCCAACGCGGATTCGATCATCGATCCGAGCGTCCAAAACAATTCGATGAGCGTCAGGTGTACGCCTCGATTTTCACTCGGTAAAAACTCCATAAACAACCCGTACGCCACCGGCACCCCACCGAGACCGATCCCGACGATAAATCTAAAAAACATCACCCACCCGAACGTCCCACCCAACCCGCTTCCGACGCCCGCCGCCAGCGTCGTCGCCGCGCTCGCCAACATCGCCGGTCTCCGTCCTCGCGAGTCGCTCATCACCCCCCACGACGGCGCCCCAAGCATCATCCCCGCGAACACCACGCTCGTCATCGCCCCCTCCTCTCTCGACGACACCCCGAATTCACACCGCATCGACGGTCCTATAAAGGATAATAACATCATCTCCATCGCGTCGGCGCTCCACGCCAAACCGACGAACGCCGCCGTGGCCATTTGAAACTTTCCAAACCCGACGCGATCGAGCGCGTCGTTCACCGTGTACGTCTCGAGCGTCTCATGACGACCGTCGTCGTCCTCGTCGTCCTCGCACAGGGGCACACCGACGAACGCGGACGACGACGCGATGGGAACGGCGAGAAGACGCGCGCGTCCGTCGTCGCGATGTGTTCCGTCTGCATCGTCATCGTCATCGCGTTCGCGTTCGCGCTCGCGACGCGCGGACGACGACGAGGCGTCGGATGGAACGACGACGGAGGCATCGATGGGAAGACGCGCGACGTCGTCACCGATCGCGTCGGCGTCGGCATCGATCGAGACGCGCGGCGAGGACGACATCGAATCCGCCGCGCTCTGAGGAGGCAAAAGTAAAACTAGAATGGAAGAAATGTTACTACAATGCGAGCGAATTCCAACGGATACAAAACAATCGAGATGAATCGTGGTGGAGTACATTCACCGATGGTTGGAACCGATCGATCACGCGGTGTCCGAGGGATGGTCCAAAGACGTCGCCTGCGCGTGGGCGTGTTGACCGACGGCGCGCATGCACGCGTCTTCGCGATACAACATGCCTCGTAAAGTTTGACCGTTGACGCGAACCGTCATGAAATAGCCGGTGTCAAAGGCGCCGTCGATGAAACCCTCGACGCGCATGCCCGTGAGATCGGCCCCGCTCGGCGGTTGCGTCGGCTTCAAGCCGTCTTGATCCATGACGTTGACGACGTCGTGTTGTAAAAAGGACATCGGGTCGTCGTGACGCTGCTTGTGATGGTCATATTGCGAGTTGGTGACGACTGGCATCGAGCTCGAATTGAACGGCATGAATAAATCACTCAAATTGTGGTGATCGTTGTAACCGAACGGATCGCGATCTTGGTGAGAGTCGTGATGGTGATGGTGATGATGACTCTGATGTTCGTCGTGCACGTCCAAAAACGAATTGAACCCGCCACCCGGGGCGAAGGCGTTCCCTTGTCGGTTCGTCGGAGAAGATTTACGCTGCGACACCCCAGTCGTTTTCGGCGGTCGTCCACGTCGACGCTTGGGCACGGGATCACTCGCCGCGTTCGCCTTTTGCTTCTTCGATCGTCCCGACCCCGACTGTTGCGGAATGCCACCCTCGGCGATGAGTCGCGCCTGTTCCACGCGCGCCTTATCGATGTGCTTCTCCTTTTCCTCCGCAGTCATCGCTTTCCATCGGTTCCCGATGACTTTTTCAATCCCCATCTGCATCTCCGCTCGGGATAAAAGCGTGGAATCGCGAAGCACCAATCGCATCTCGCTCGCGAACATGTTAAACGCCAACAAGTTTGGGCTCATGCTCAACTCGCGATGCGTCTTCAAATTCTACATCAGCGGCACGACCACGACCACGAACACACGCGAACCGTCAGTCTTCATCCTTTACTTTACTTTCTTTCACCCACGCATCACGCATCACACGGGTACCGACGCGCGGAAAACATAACATACGCCGCGTCGCCGCGCGCGCGCCCCCCCCCCAGGTGTGTCGTGTGCACACAACCGGGTGTCGCACGCACACGACGCGGGTGTTACGCCTCGGTCGCGGTCGTCGTTGACGCCCGCGCCGGGCCGCGCGCGACGCGCGAAGTCGTCCCCCCGCGCGCGCTCCGATCATCTCGCTCGCGTCGAGACGCGCCCGCGCGTACCGTATCGACGCCCTTGCGTCCGTATCGACTCATCCTCGTCGTCGTCGTTCGTCGTCGGTCGTCGCCGTCGGTCGGTGGCGTCGGTCGACGCGCGGGGTTTTCGTCCGCGTCTCTCGCGCGCGACGTCTCGCTCGCGCGACGGTCGGCGAGGAGACGGTGGTGAAGGGTATCGAGCGCTCGAGCGCGTCCGAGGGCGTCGAGCGAATCGAACGCACGCGCGCGTCGCGCACTGCCGACGCGCGATTCGAGCGACGACGCGGCATCGACGACGCCGATGCCGATGGGATGCGCGCGGTCGGTGTGCGTGCGTCGTTTTTCGTGAGTCGTGACCGGTGCGTGTACTCGGTACACACGACCCGCACGTCTCGCTGACGTGGCATCGCTCGTTATCCATCGCGCACGCGGGTGCGCGCGTATGGTCGGACGGACCCTCGGGTGGGTTGAATACGACGACGACCGCCCCCGTGGTGTGTTTATTGGTGCATTTTTGAAGGGGGAAGGGGGGGCTCTTTGTTTTTGTTTTTCGTTTTTTGTGTGGTGAGGGAGGGGGGGTGTGATATCACCCCCCGCGCGTGGCCCGTGGACGTGTCCCGATCGACGGGTGGTGGACCGTCGAGAGGGGGAGTGGAAGGGGTATGTGTGTACCCGGGGTACACGCATGGAGGGGGGTACACGCATGGACACAGAGGGGGTACACGCGCGGCCATCGCGCGGCCGACATCGAGTGGCTGGGTACGCGTTGGGAGGGGGTTTCCGCGCGGGCTCGAACGATTGTTGACGTGATTGATGTGATGTGATTGATTGATTGATTGATTGACGCGAAAGAGACAGAGCGGTGACCGAAGGAATGCATGCATCGCGCGCGTTCATCGACATACAATGAAATGAAATGAAATGAATTGAATACATACATGCGTACACCGCGGGTCGACGGACGAATGCGCGCGTCACGGGACGCGCTCGACGGAGACGACGAAACGCAACGCGTCGCCCGGTTTGATGAACCTACCGGACCCTCGATCGCCGTACGCGAGATCGGCGGGACAGAAGAGTTCCCACTCGTCCCCCTCGCGCATGAGACGCATCGCCTCGCGCCAGGCGAGGATCACCTGACGAGGCGCGAAGGCGAGCGGTTTCCCGCGTCGACGAGACGAATCAAACTCCGTCGTCTCGTCGGCGAGCGTGCCAACGTAGTGACACTCGCACACGGTGTCCATCTTGATGTTTCCAGGACCGGTCCCGGTTCGTAAAACGCGATACATCAATCCAGACTCGAGCGTTGTCACGTCGTCGCGCGCGGATTTCGATTCCAGCCAACACCTGTCGCCGGGCGTCGTCGCGTTCGGACCCGCGGCCCATCTCGAAAGCGTCAGCGTCACCGCATCCGACTCCGATCGCACGATGGCGTCGAGAATGTCATCGAAAGTCGCCGCTCGCGCGTCCTCTCCGTTCACCGCTCGCACGACGTCGCCCCTCGCCACGCCGTCGGTTCGCGCCGCGTTCGACCCATCCGCCACGTTCGCCACGAACGCGCCGACGTCACCGCGTCCAGCCTCGAGCGTGAGCCCGAGCGGTTTATCGATCGTCAGCGTCGTCGTCTCGCGCGTCGTCGTCTCGCGCGTCTCCCCCATCGCGCGCGGTCTCGTCGTCGGTCGTCTCGCGACGAATCCCACGGATTCCCGTCGACGGATTCCCATCCACGGCGTCGCGCGCGACGGCGTGGAACGAGACGAGACGACGGTCGACACCATCAGTCGTCCGCGCGCGTCGCGCTCGATCGCTCGCGCGCCGCGGAGTGACGTCGAGCGCGCGATGAGATGGATGAACCTCATTCGTCGTCGCGCGAGCGATCGCTCGATCGCGCGCGAGCGCGGACGCGCGGAGGCGAATCATGGCGCGAGACGCGGATGAGTACGACGAGGATGATTACGACGACGTCGACGAGGAAGCCGAGGAGGCGCGCGAGGCTGGAGGCGACGACGACGACGAGGATTACGACGCGGACGAGGACGCGGGGATGAAGAACGCGATGAAAAAACGCGCGGGGACGAGCGCGCGGGGACGCTCGACCGCGTCGGGTGGGGTGGCGAAGATGCGCGTTGTCGACGCCGACGACGCGGGGGCGCGCGATCGCGACGATGACGATGATTACGACGCGGAAGAGGATG
>MDTD01138347.1_pt1 | contig 24220 bp, 21 predicted proteins | sample 811221 | NCBI WGS metagenome assembly MDTD01 (sample SAMN05326646, study PRJNA326480) | marine metagenome | isolation source: seawater | place: Pacific Ocean: South West | collected 2011 | reverse complement strand
TTTCAGGCCGGGGTCAAAGGAGAGGATGATCCTGCCGATCATTTTGACAGGGCTGAATTAAAGCATGTGCTTGCGGAAACCATAAAAACCCTCACCGAGAAAGAGCAGATGGTGGTGTCGCTTTACTATTATGATGAACTGACACTCAAGGAAATCGGGGAGGTGCTGTCTCTCACCGAATCCAGGATCTGTCAGATCCATACGGCTGTTTTGATAAAACTTAAGACCAGGCTCGAAGATTACGTAGTATAGATCACAGGGGGAACCATGTCTGATCCGACCTTAGAAGAAGAAAGTTTAATTTCCCAGGATGACATCGACAAATTACTGGACGCGTCTTCCATAGAAGAAGCAGAGGCTCAGATTGACGCCGGTGATGACGATATGGGAGACCTTGATGATCTGGGGGACCTGTCTCAGGACGATATTGACAACCTTCTCAACGGCAACGGTTTCGACAGCAACGACGGTCTGTCTGAGGAAACCTTGGATGCAGGGGACGATGATGACATGCTTGACGGCGAATTGTCCCAGGATGATATTGACAGCCTCATGGGCGGCGGTTTGGATGAGGAAGATGAAGATGAAGAAGGAGAGATGTCTCAGGATGATATTGACAGAATGATGGGCGGCGATCTTTCCGAAGACGATGACGATGAGTTTTCCCAGGATGACATTGACAGTCTTATGGGTGACGGGCCTGACATTGATGATAAGCCTGATGATGTAATTGATGATGACGACCTGGAGCTAATTTCCCAGGATGACATCGACCGCCTCATGAATCCGGGCGAAGATAGTGATGCTGAAGACATCGCAGATCCAGGGGATGACGCTGAGGATGACGAGTTGATCTCCATGGATGATATTCAGGGGATCATGGGAGATGATGACGGTGATGACGAGGTGCTTGTCATCGCGGATGAGGACGACGCGCCTGAATCTGATTCATTAGACGATCCCCTGGACGAACCCATTGATTCCGGGGAGGCCGTCGAGGTCAATGACTGCCTGATGGACCAGGACACCATGGATGAGTTGATCCGTAACGCCCAGGCTGCCCCGCCGGAACCCGAACCGGATGTTCTTGATGAGGTTTCCGATCTGGATATTTCTGACGACCCGGTTGATATTGACCCGATTGATATAGATCAGGAGGATTTGGACCCGCAAGATTCAGATTTGGAAGACCTCGACCAGGACGATCTTGAAGCATCCCTTACCGATGACCTGGATCAGATGCTCGAGGAGGGCGAGGATGACCTCGGGTTGGATCTGGAGGCTGACGGAGATGTGACCCAGGAAGATATCGATGCCCTGCTTCAGGAATCCGATGATGACGACTTTCTGGATGACGACGACGACATCCTGATTTCCCAGGATGACATTGATACCCTTCTTATGGCGGCAGATCAGGAAGATGAGGATGTGCTGGGGGATCTTCTCGGGGACGACTCTGACACCGATATGGACGATGATTTTGATGCGGATGACATCATGGGAGACCTGTCGGATGAGGATGAGGAAACAGACCAGGTGGTGTTGGAAGGGGCAGATCCCGATACGGTTGACGAAGAGGGGGATGCACAGCCCAGGTTTCAAAAGGCCAGGAAGCTTCTGAAATCCAGACTGGTATTGGCCACGGCCTCTGCCATACTGGTTTTGGGGATATCCGTGCCGTCAGCCTATTTTCTGTTTTTTGCCAAGAAGACGGCACCGTTGCCGGAAAGGGAATCTGTCCCTGTGGCTTCCCAGGATGCCGTCCGGGATGTGGAAGTGGCCAGCATCACCATCCAGGACGAACCCGTGTCCGTTGTAAAACAATCCGGCACCATCGTATTGTCGGATTTTGTGATCCTGGCCTCGGATCTGTCCAAAGAGATGACATACATATATGCGGATATCTCTATTGATTATTCAGATCAAAGGGCATATCATGAAATTAGCAGTAATCTCTCATTTTACCGGGATCTGATATATGAATCCATTCAGACGAACCTGGTATCGGAGAGACGAAATGAAGTAACCGAGGCAGATTTGATTTGGAGCGTTGAAACCTCAATTAAGAAGGTGCTGCCGCCCCATTACATCGAACGGATCAGCTTCAAAAACTTCAGGATCAGTTGATTATAGGAGGCGTATGACGACCATCCCCGGACATAACCAGGTAATGCAGCAATCCGGTGTGGCCCAGGAGGTTAGCAATCAAGCCCATTCACCGAAACCCGGCCCGGACCAGGCGGCTGCGATTCAGCAGGCCCAGGAAACTATCCAAAAGACAACGGTACAGGGCAGTGATGAATCAGACCGGTCAAAAGAGAAAAAAGAAAAGGCGGCCCGGGAAGCGGCTCGGGCCGCCAGAAAGAAAAAGAAGAAGGCCCGGGAGGAAGACGTGGCACTGGACCCGGATGCAACCGGACGTTTGCTGGATACGACTGCATGATACCATCGGCTTCTGTTGAATTTTTTGTCGCAGTACTGTTCGCTGTTACCCTGGTGCTGATACTTTTGCTGATGCTTTTTGTCAGACGTGTCAACCGGATTCGAAAGGCTGTGGCTGTCCTGGCTGAGAACCTGCATACCGGGGAAGACACCCTGGGACAGGGAGATTCCGATATGGCCAAGGCATCAGCCATGGAGGTCCGGGAAACGCTGGCGCCCATGATCGAAGCATCCAAAGAGGCCGCTGAAGAGTTCGACAGGTTGATCCGGGAGAAAAAACGGCTTACCAAAGATTTAAATGATGCCCTGGACGCCAAAATCATAAGCATCAACCTCCTGCTTTCCAGGGCGGGAACCATTCAGAAAAATCTCGAAGAACAACAGGCCCAGATACGGCAGGCAAGTACTGTGCCCTCACAGGTTTCTTCTGTGGCCTTAAAAAGAGAGCCTGATGTAATTGACCAGCAGAACCAGATCATTGACATGTATTACCAAAACGTGGAGATCGATACCATTGCAGAGCGACTTTCCATCCCCAAGGGCGAGGTCCAGCTTGTCATTGACCTGAAGGAAAAGTTTGTGGCAATGGAGAAGACCCAATGATTTTCAACGTTCAGATTACAACACCTGAACTGCTCCCCCAAAAAAATCAGCTTTCCCCGACTTTTGTCTCCGGTTTAAAACACGGGCAGGTTCTGTCTGCAAAGGTGATGACGACAGGGCCGGGAGACCGGGCGCAACTGAACGTTGCCGGGCAGAATGTTTCTGCAAAAACAGACCTGCCTTTAACGCCGGGCACCACTTTGTCTCTCCTGGTGAACCGGGGAGACAATGGTCTGATTTCATTGCGGTTAACACCGGATGCCCTGTTGACCCAATCGGGGGGGCCAGACAGTGGGGCAACCCTGGGCCGTATTCTTCAAGGATTTGATCAACTGTTCCCCCAATTGGGGAAGACAGACAACCCGGGTATCAAGGATATTCTCAATTCCCTGGCCTTGCGTTCCGGTTCCGCCAACAAAGATTTCCTGCCCAACCTTATAGAAAATGTCGGAATTACCCTGGAAAACAAGGTTGCCGGTTTTTTAACCGGCTCAATGCAAAGGGAAAATTTTCAATCCTTTTGGCAGAACATGGAAAAACAGGACCTTAAAGCGGCTGTGCTGAGTGTCATTCAAAACAGCGGTGACGATGACACCGCAGGCCTGATGAAAGGGGCGGCCAATACCCTTGAAAGTTTTCAGCAGTTCAATCACCAAAGTGCGGATAGCAATCGCTTTCTTATTCCCTTTCCCATACTGATCGGAGAACAGTTTGATTTCGGACAGCTTTTGATCAACACGGGCAAAGAGGAAAAAAAAGGGGAGGAAAATCGTGTTATTAAAATTGCCTTTCTTATGAATATGTCGGCTTTGGGCGGGGTCCGGGCAGATTTTTCGATTTTAAACAAGGCCATTACCGGCCGGTTTCTGCTGGAAGACCAGGAGACCCGGGATTATATGGCTGGCCTTATCCCTGAGTTGACAGCGCGCCTTTCAGATATCGATTACAAAGCCACCCGGATCGAATGCCAGGTGGGCACTCCAAAAGATCTCTCTTCAGATGCCCTGGTACAATCCGTTGCAGATCCCATGACACCTTCCGGGTTTAATGTGGTGATTTGATAAAATGGGCAAGAAGGATATCAAAAAAGCTGTTGCCCTCAGATACGACAGGGCCCAGGATGAAGCCCCAAAGGTGACAGCCAAAGGGCAGGGTAAAGTTGCTGAAAATATTATTGAAATCGCCCAGGCCCATGGGGTGCCTGTAAAAGATGATCCTGATCTTGTGGAAGTGCTCTCATCCCTTGAGATTGATCAGGAAATCCCATCGGAGATTTATGTGGCTGTGGCAGAGCTTTTAGCCTTTGTTTACTCTGCCAATTCCAATCGCAGTTAAATCGGTTCACCCTCGCAGTTGGGGGTAGTTTGCCCGGACCTTTATACGGACGGTTCCTGATTCTCCTTGTCGGGCAATTCCGGAGGCTGATTTAATGTGCTGCTGTCCACCAATTTGTTGCATTCCTGGCAGACCAGCTTGAATTCTTTTACCCTCCCTCGGAATAATTTGTGGTTGCAAAACGGGCAGAAATAATCCTTAAGCTCCGCAGCCGTGGCGGCTTTATTTTCAGGAGAGGTCGCGTCATCCGTGGGTATCATAGGTGTCCTTTATGTTATTATACAAAGTAGAATTCTCAGTGGAAAGTCGTCTGTCTATAGAAAAGAATAGTCTTTATCCTTATTTTTTCCAAGATGCAAGAATATTTTATATCAATTCCCCATACAGTTCAATTTTTCAATTTTTACAAACCCGATTTAAACCGTTCCAATTCAAATACCCCCTGTATTAATTACATCAGGCTGGGAAATTTTTTCTGGTTCCGTCAACGTTGCCAAAATCTGATGTCAGGTTTTTGGCGGATCATGACCCATAGAACAAGCTTGTTTTTGCAGTCTTTTTAGAATTTGCATAAAATTAAAGTGGTTATCTTCGGGGATGTTGGCTGCGGCAGGACTGTTTGTGTTGATGGCACCTGAATTGCATTGAAAGGGGCAGATAGATATTTACGAATACAATGGCATCTTGTTCGTGGCATTGTTTCGTCAAAGCAAGGCCGGACTATTGGCAGTCCGGTAGAACCGGCAGCAGAAAAAGGAGACCTGTTTTCCATGATACTTGAAATGACCCGGCCGACACAGGGCGGTCTGCGGCAGGAAAGAAAACTTGAGGCGGTTTCCAATAACCTTGCCAACGCTCAGACCGTAGGGTTCAAGCGGGACTTTGTAAGTTTTGACAAGGAATTCAAAGCCCAACTGAACCGGGACTACACCCTGGGGGAAATGGAATATACGGACAACCCTTTGGACTATGCGCTGGAGACAGAAGGCTTTTTTAAAATCGAAACTCCGGAGGGGCTGCGTTACACCCGCAACGGGAGTTTTTCGGTGAGTGCCGAAGGTATTCTGGTGGACAAGAACGGGTTTCCGGTGATGGGGCAGGGGGGCAATATCATCATTGATACCAATGAGGTAAATGAAACCGTAGAAATCGGGCTGAATGGTCAGATCACTATTGATAATGTGCTGGTGGACACCCTGGACGTTGTGACCTTTGCCGATAAGACCAAACTGGAAAAAGACGGACGCAACCTGCTTTCCTATACCGGTAACGCTGAAGATGAGCTTGCGCCGGAACTGGTTCGCGGTCGTGCCGGGGCATTGGAACAGTCCAACGTTCACGTGGTGGACGAAATGGTTCGGATGATTGATTACCAGAAGATGTTTGAAATGTATACAAAGTCCATGATGACCTTTGATGAAGTCGATTCCAAAGCCATCAATGAGGTGGGTCAGACAACCTAAAGGAGATAAACCATGATACGTTCGCTTTGGTCGGCAGCAACCGGCATGAATGCCCAGCAGATGCAGGTGGATGTCACCGCCAATAATCTTGCAAACTCAAGCACCACGGGATTTAAAAAATCAAAGCCCGCTTTTGAGGATTTAATGTACATGACCCAGAGGATTGCCGGCCAGACCACCCCGGGCGGTGGCCAGGTTCCCACAGGCATCCAGGTGGGCATGGGGGTTAATCCGGCCGGGGTATCAAAGATTTTTACCCAGGGCGATTATGTGCAGACCGATAACGAACTGGACTTTGCCATCCAGGGGGCAGGGTTTTTCCGGGTGCTGCACAATGACGAAGATCTGTACACCAGAGCGGGAAATTTTACCCTTGACAGCGAAGGGTATATCACCAGCCAGGGCGGAGACAGGCTGCAGCCTGAAATCGCTATCGCCCTTGAAGCGACTACCATTACCCTGGATGAGGACGGTACGCTTACGGTGTTTGGTGACAATGAGGAGATCCTGGCAACGGAAAATATTCTGGTGACCACCTTTATCAACCCCGCAGGTCTTCAGGCCGTGGGCAGTAATCTGTTCCGGCCGACCGAAGGGTCCGGGGATGCAAACGAGGGAACCCCTGGCGAGGACGGCGCCGGCACCACTATCAATAACTATCTTGAGAGTTCAAATGTGGATGTTGTGGAAGAAATGGTCAATCTGATTTCAGGCCAGCGAACATACGAGGCAAACTCCAAATCAATCACGACTTCGGATGATATGCTGTCCACTGCCGTGAATCTCAAGAACTAAGGGGTTAAATGATACGTAACACCTGCATAAAAAAGAATCTCAAACGGCTTTACATTTTAGCGATTGCAGCAGCCATAGCCTTTGGACTGTATACGCCCGGATGGACTGCCGGTGATACGGTGAAATCCAGTGACGTTTCAATCCAGGTTCGCGCCACGGCAGTGGTCAAAGGAGACGATATTCTTCTGGGGGAAATTGCCGATATTCAGGCGCCAGACTTTTTAGCTGACGGCATTGCCGCCCTTGAGCTTGCCCCCGCCCCAAAACCCGGCAAAATGAACCAGGTGGATGGTAAAAGAATCCGGGATCTGATTATGGGACATGATCTGGTGGATCCTGAAATGCGGGTAACGGTTCCTAAACGGGTGTTTGTAAAGCGGGACAGCCAGGAAATAACAGATGCGTTGTTGAAACAAGAAGCGGATCATTATCTTACCGGGATTCTTGGCACAGATACCTATGAAATAAAACAATTTTCCGTAAGGGGGCTCAGTGTCTATCCGGCGGGGAGCCTTTCTCTTGCAATGGCAAGAAAAGGGGAGCTTGACAACAAGGGACGGTTTTCATTCCAACTGGACGTGATGGTTGATGATGTTAAGCAGGACCGGTTGAACATAAAAGGAAAGGTTGCCTTATACAAGTCCGTTGTCTGCGCTGCCGGGGATTTGAAAAGAGGAACGCTCATCACCGATGCGGATGTGAGGATTCAGCAGATAGATATTTTTCGAAAAGGCGGCGACTACCTGACCGCCCTGTCTGATGTGGACCGGATGGCGTTGAACACAAATGTCAGCCTGGGCACCTGCCTTGAAAAGGATGATTTCAAACCGGCCCCGGTGGTAAAACGGGGGGAGGTGATTAAACTGGTTGCGGCTAAAAACAGGCTTTCCATCGTTACTTTGGGGGTTTGCAAAGAAGACGGGTATGTGGACCAACCCGTGATGGTTGAAAACCTGCAGTCCGGAAAATTGGTTCGCGGACTTGTGCGAAATGATGCCACCGTGGAAGTGGTATTTTAGGAGGGAGTATGTTCGGGATGCTTAAAAATAATTGCGGCATAAGAATGCTGCCGGTGATGCTGATGCTTGCCGGATACCTGACTGGCTGCACCACCACACAGGGGCCTTTCGTTCCGGTGGTGCCCCAGGGGATATCGGAGCAGCCGGCTGTCCAGCCGGATTATTCGGTGGCCCGTCCGGCTGAAGGGTCCTTGTGGACAGCGGAAAACCGCTTTTTGTTTGATGATACCAAAGCAGCCTACGTCGGGGATACGGTGGTGGTGGATATCGTTGAAAACTCTTCATCCAATATGGAGGTAAACTCAGAAACCGGTCGAACAACCGCAATGTCGGTGGGGACACCGACAATCAATATTATGGGATATAAAACAGCGTTGAGCGGTGTTGAGGGCGGCAATCTCATCAGTACCAGCTTTGAGAATTCCACTAAAGGGGAAGCCGAAAGCGATCGGTTGGGCCAGGTGACGGCCTCTATTGCCGCCCGGGTTACCGAGGTGCTTCCCAACGGAAACTTAAGTATTTTCGGACGACGGGCCATGAAGGTGGATCAGGAAGTGCAGTACATCGTTGTATCAGGCATCATCCGCCCGGATGATATCGATTCAGACAACCGTGTTCAGTCCACTTCTCTTGCGGATGCCAGGATAGAATACTACGGCAAAGGGTCGCTGGCAGACAAACAGAAGCCTGGCTGGGGTACCCGGTTGATTGACAACGTCTGGCCCTGGTAAGGAGGGCGGTTATTTATGCTTAAAAAAATACTCATTGCAAGTTTTCTGGCAACGGTTCTAACGACAGGGATTGCCGGTGCGGCCCGCATCAAAGATATGGCAGCCATCAAGGGGGTGCGTTCAAACCAACTGACGGGGTATGGCCTTGTGGTGGGGCTGGACGGCACCGGTGACGGCAGTATTCTGTTTACCCGCCAGTCCCTGGCCAATATGTTCAAGCGGATGAATATTCATTTTGATAAAAGTCAGATAACGGTGAAAAACGTGGCGTCTGTCATGGCGACGGCAAGTATTCCCCCCTTTGCCAGGATCGGCGACCGGATAGATATCACCGTCTCTTCCCTTGGGGATGCCAAAAGCCTGAAAGGCGGCACCCTGCTCATGATGCCTTTAAAAGGGGTGGACGGCAACGTCTATGCCATTGCCCAGGGGGCCATCAGCCTTGCCATACCTGACGGTGCCAATGATCGAAACAGTCATCTGTTGACGGCCCGGATTATCAACGGGGCTACGGTGGAACGGGAGATCCCTTTGAATCTCGACGGGAAGAAAAAATTGGTTTTGTCTTTGTTCCGGCCGGATTTTACAACGGCGAAACGGGTGGCAGATACCATCAATGCCGCCCTGGGAGAGGGAATTGCCAAAACCATTGACGCCAGTGCTATTGGTCTGCATGTGCCCGTAAACATGCAAAAGTCCCGGGTGGCTGAATTTATTGCCGATGTGGAGCGGTTGTCAGTGATTCCCGACACCATTGCCAAGGTGGTGATCAATGAAAAAACCGGCACCGTGGTTATCGGCAGCGACGTGACCATATCCGGTGTGGCCATTGCCCACGGCGATCTCAGCGTCGTGATTAACGACCCAACCGGTAACACCCCGCCGACCCAGGCCAGCCTGATGGAACTGCCGGGGACCTCCACCATCGGAGAGTTGGTCAACGGGCTTAATTCCCTGGGGGTAAAACCCCGTGACCTGATCAGTATTCTGGAAAGCATAAAAGCGGCAGGTGCACTGCAGGCCAAGCTTGAGATCCTATAAAAACATGGAAGGTGAAATATGAAAATAAACCATCTCCCCCAGCATGTGGCCATGACTGACACTGCATCAACCAAAGCAGAAAACCTGAAGAGAGAAAAAGATCTGAAAGCTGCCTGTGAGGGGTTTGAAGCCATTTTTCTGAACTCCATGATGAAAAGCATGAGAGATACTCTGCCCGGCGACAGCCTCTTTCCCCAGAGCAATGCCAGCGACATTTTTCAATCACTCCATGACCAGTATATGACCGAAGAAATCTCCCAGGGCAAAGAATCCATGGGTCTCAAAGAGTTCCTCTACGATCAGCTGAAAGACCGCATCTAATCCGTCCGTATTTTCGTTGTATATCCCGCCTTAAAGCAGCTGATGGCATAATAGTTGCTCTTTATCCTCTGTAGCAAAGACATAAGGAAAAATTTTCCCGATAAAGCCGTCTGAAACCTGAACAATGAGATCCGCTTTAGGGAAAACAGGCTACCAAGGAGGGACCCATGGAAAAATTTGCCTATAAAATTGAAGAATTGCTTCAGGAAAAATTGTCCTGCTACCGCCAGTTAAGTGTGCTGATGGACCGGGAAAAAGCAGCCATTGCAGCCATTGACCTGGATACACTCTGGCAGTGCAACGCTGAAAAAAAATCTCGGGCCATGCAGATTACGGCCATCAGAGAAAAAATATTGTCCGTTTTGGAAACCGAGCTGCCGGGCCTGGAAATGAGTGTAAATACATTCTCCATGGCCTATCTGATCGAAAACCTGCCCGTTCAACCAAGGACCAAATCAACGCTTCGCAAGATCAAACTTACCATCAATTCAGAAAAGGAATTACTTGCCCAGCAGGCAAAGTTCAACAGGACCCAGGTGAGAAAACACCTCTCCGTGGTGGATGATATCATGTCTGTTATCGGGGATAATTCCTCCCAGGCCCAGTACACGGGTGCGGGGACGGTTTCAGGATATAAAAAGCCAAATTGCATGTTTAAAGCAGAGGTATAAAATATGGCTGGCCTCGGTTCAACCCTCAATATCGCCAAAACAGCCCTGATGGCTCAGCAGTACGGGCTGAATGTCACCGGTAACAACATCGCCAACGTCAACAATGACGATTACAGCATTCAGAAGGCCCAGCATGCCAACAACATAACGCTGAAATACGGAGGCTTTCTTTTTGGTACGGGCGTCAGTGTTGAAGATGTTGAACAGTCAGTGAACCAGCTTCTGGAAAATCGGTTAACCGATGAAAAATCCTCCCTTGCTGCCTTTGAGGAGGCTGAGTCTTACATGTCCATTCTGGAAGGGGTCTTTGATGAAACGTCGGACTCAAGCCTGACAAATATTATAAGTGATTATTGGGACGCCTGGCACGATCTGGCGGACAACCCCCTGGGTACGGCAGAGCGGGTATTGATTTACGAAACCGGCAAGCAGCTTTCTGAACGGTTCAATACCATCGGCAACGATCTTGATGATCTGATGGATGAACTGACCAGCGAGATCGAAGCCGCTGTTGTGGATGTCAATTCACTTACCGAGGAACTTGCCGACCTTAACCTTCAGATCCTGAGTTCGGAGATCAGCGGCACGGCCAATGATCTTCGGGATCAGCGCAATGCATTAATTGATGAGCTAGGACAGTTTATCAACCTGGATGTTATTTCCCAGGACGACGGTACGATTATCATCAATGCCGCCAACGGGGCAACACTCGTGAACGGTGCCAACAATTACGAATTGACAGTGGAAGATGACAAGGTGATGTGGCAGGGATCTTCCAGCTATGACATCACAGCGGATATTTCAGGCGGCAAGCTGGCCGGCTGGCTGGATATGAGAGATGAGGTGATTCCGGAGTATCAGGCTGAAGTGAATGAACTGGCCCATGAAATGATCTGGGTGATGAATTACCAGCAATCTGTGGGGGTGGGCTTAAATTACTACAGCGATACCATCACAGGCAACTATGCCGTGGATGACAGCGGATGGCTTTCCAGTCTGGACTATGGCAACAAGATTAATTATGACGGTGATGCCAGTGTCTGGATAGAAGACATGTCAAGTGCTGAGGCCCAGTACAGAAATATCATGATCGATATGGGTATCTCCACGGCCGGTCTTTCAGACTGGACAGGCACTGCACCGGGATCTGACCAGGTGCGGTACGAACTGACAGTGCTGGATGCCGGAGAAACCGGAGATAAGACGGTGACCGAGACCAGCGGTGACAACTTGGCCGAAATCTGGACTGCCACTGCAGGCGGTGCCACATCCGCTTTAGATTATATCCTCACCGAACAGACGCTTACCATTTCCAATACCGCCACCGGCGACTATGAGATAAGCATCGCAGATTCCGGCGGAGATGCCACCCGTTCAGCCGCATCCATCGCGGAAGCATTGACAGAGATAGACGGCATCGAAGCCTATGCCTCCACCAACCAGGTGGAATTTGATCTTACCAACATCACCCATGCCGAAGACGGGGATACTGTCCAGTATACGCTCTATGTGGACGGTATCGAATATGAACAGGAATTTGTGGTGGATGCGGATGAGGGCACCTTTGAAGAACAGTTCGAAGATTCACTGGTGGATGCGGCAACGGCGATCAACCAGTTGAATGAAGATACCGATCTTTACGCCGACGGGTTGGTGCTGACCAGCGATAAGGGTGCCACCCTCGGGATACAGGACTTTGAGGTCCAGGACAATGCAGGGGTCCAGTTGGACACCTTTACCAACTTTGATACGGATGATACCCTGACTTTTACCATTACAACAGATGGGGTTCCCACCACCACAACAGATATTTCCATCAGCCTTGCGGGTATTTCGGACACAGCAAACCAGGATAAAATGGCAACCGCTTTTTATGGGGCCCTTGCCGGTGCGCTGGATGAAGATACCTTCTCCGTTGAACTGGATGATGCCAATGACGCCGTGCGTATCCGGACACTGGACGGTTCGAATCTCACCCTTGAGAAGGCGGACGGAGATACCAACAATGACGCCACCGTTCTTCTGACACCGCTGAGTGGCTCCACCACCTCCGGCATGACCAATACCACCTTTGATTTTGTTGCGGCGGCCAATGATTCGGAAACCATCAACGTTGATACAGATATAACCGATACCCTCGGGTTTTCCGTTCCCTCAGGTACGCCCAATGTGGCCAATACCACCTCTTATATCACGGAGGCATCCTATACCGGCGCCGGGGCAACCACGTCTGCAGCCATTATGGGAACGGTAACCATTCTTATGGATGAGGGAATTGAAATTGAGTCGGATGCCAAAAACAGTACCGGCCTTTTTGGTACCTCCGGTGACGCCACCACCGGGTATTCTATTTTGACCCTGGGCGGTGAAGGGGGATTTAATAATTTCACCGCAGGTGAAACCGTCTCTTTTGACCTTGACGGAACCACAGTGGATTTTAACGTACCCACATCCGCCGGCGGCACCACAGAGGTTGCGCTTGCCCAGCAGTTATATACCGAACTTTTAGCGGATGTTACCAGTGCCGACTACACCTTTATTCAGAACGGCAAATCCGTTTCCATTATCAAAACAACGGATGATGATACCCCCATAGAGATTACCAATTTCAGTGAGAGCGCATCCGATGATGCCACCATGGCGGTTTCCACAGGCGCAGGAGAGGGAACCAATGACCCTGAAAACGGTTTGCTGGAGTCGGGAAACACGTATCGGGATTTTGTGACGTCAACACTTTATGACGATGAGGCGACCATTTATTGGCAGAAACGGGATGCCGACGGTTTTTACACGGGAGATTCCGGGACTGTTACCGTTGAGGAGGAAGGGACATATTACATCGAGGAAGACGGCAGTCAGACCCTTTCTTTTTATGTGGATCCCGGAACGCTCGTGGCCGGGAATACCCTGACGGTCAACACCGATGAAAACGGTGAGCCCGACCCCCTTGATTTTACAATCAGCAACCAGGCCAACAGCGTCAATGATATTTATACGTTTACCGTGACCACCGGCGGTACCGTCGGTCATCTGGATGAAAACGGAGATAGTACGCTGACCGTGGAATGGGCCAACTCCGTTTCGTCAGGCAGTTTTATAATCGAAGGAAATGATCCGCCGTACACTCCGGAAGCTGCCGTCTCTGTATCCGTGGATGGAATGACCCTGAACTTTTATGACGGCACCCTGTTCGAAGGGGATGTGTTCACCATTACTACCAATGAATCGGGAACACCTAAGTCCACCAACAAAGAGGGGCTTGCCACCGGAGAGACCATGTCTGACTGGCATTGGACCTTGGATTCATTTGAGGATCAGTTCAATCGTCAGGCCGGGGCGGTAAAAGCAACGGTGAACAGTTATAACCAGTTGGAATTGAATGTCGCCAATGATTACCACGTCATGGAAAACATCGAATATTCCGGTAAGAACGGGTTCAGTGAAGAGAATGTGACCATCAGTATTACAAACTACGGTGCGTTGACTTTCTCCGCCTCTGACATGAAGTTCACCAGGTCGGATGACGGCAGCTGGGGAATTTTAAATGACGGTACCGGCGGAGAGGCGCAGTTGATTCCGGAAGGAGGGGACGATGACGGCTTTGAAGTTGACCTGGATGGTGATGGTCTCGGAGATATGACCATTAAATTCGCCAGGGAAATCACCGGTGAAGGTTATATTAATTTTGACATGATTGTCAGGGACAGCAGCGATATAAATTTTGCATTTGGCGATGACGAAACAACAGATTCCGGTTTTTTTGCAGCTGCGGGAATCAACACCATGTTCATGGGAGATGATTCCCTGACCATGGAAATTAATTCGGTCATGGCCGACACCAACTTCATCGGCGCCGGGATGATTGATGCGGATACCGGTGAGATTTCGCAAGGGGACAATAGCAACGCCGTGGCCTTTGCGGCGCTCCAGCATGAAACCGTTACAATTAAACAGTGGGAGTTCTCCAGGGACGGCACTGCGACTTCCAGTCTGGCTGATACCACCCTGGATGAGTATTTAAGCTCTATGCTCGGAGCCATGGGCGTCGAAGCCAGAACCATTGCCAGTTCGAGGGAATTTGCCGAGTTAATGGTCAACAATATGACGGAACAGCGGAACGCTGTCTCGGCGGTTTCTCTGGACGAGGAAATGGTAAATCTCATCAGATACCAGCAGGCGTTTTCTGCCGCATCCAAGCTGCTCACCACGGCAGATGAGATGCTCAGCACACTGTTGGCGATCAGGTAACACACATATAAAGGAGGGGATGATGCGGGTTCCCAATTTATCTTTATACAGCAATACAAACTATCAGTTGAATCTACTGACCAATAATCTCAATGATGCCAATGAAATAATGGCCACCCAGAAACAGATCAATTCCATTTCGGATGATCCTGTAGGGTTTGCCCAGGTTCTGGATCTCAGTGCCAGTATCGATAATCTTGAGCAATTCAGCAGCAATATTGACATGGGGATCAGCTGGTTGAGCAGTTCAGAATCTGCTATCGATACCATCCAGACCGAGATCATTGATGCGAAAACGCTTGCCATCCAGCTGGCCAACGCCTCTGCCAGTGCAACAGAACGGGCCAATGCAGTGGAATCAATCGACGGTATTATCGAACAATTGCTGAGCATGGCCAACACCCAGGTGAACGGCAGCTATATATTCGGTGGCACCGAAACCGATACGGCCCCGTTTGCATACGATGATGAGGACAATCCGACATCCGTTGTATATTCCGGTAATAATAAGCCTTTCAGCATTCAGGCAAGTTCGACGTCTACATTGGCCGTGGGCCGGGATGGTGAAGCATTGTTTGGCGAAGTTGAAATCCTTGTGGATTCAACCAATAACAAGATCTTTTTTCAGGAAGATCCCGGAAAGGGCGAGAACTCTGTGGTGACTCTTGACGGAACCATTCCCGATGGCTCCTATACGCCGGAGGAACTTGCCATTGCTGTTGAAAACGTTCTGAATTCCACATCAGGGACAGATGGATACGGGCTTACCTATGAGGTTGACTATGATGCCGATAATCAGACCTTTTCCATCATGAATGATGGGTCTTATGAGGGGTTCATGCAGGTGGATATGCTTTGGGAATCCGGGGAAGAAGCAAGGATTACCAACGTCAATACCAGTAAAATACTGGAAGAAGGGGTGGACATTGACGTGCTGAACGGTGACGCCCTTACCATAGAAACACCGGATCCCGAAGGAACGGCCCCGATTCGCCTCACGTGGGACGAGGAAGATGGTGTCTGGAATGTGCTGAACGACCCGGGCTACGGCCTTGAACTTGAAATTGACGGCACCGACAGCCAGGTGGAGCTTGATCTCACCGGTGACGGGGTGTCAGATATTATGATTACCATGGAATCTCCTGCCGAAGACGGCGGATATATTGAATTTGATATTGATGCCGCTTCAGAAGAGCACAGCATTGGCCCTGATTTGGGATTCAACTCCGGTGACGTATCCTATGTTCCCCCGTCAAGTTCTTCGGCAGTCGTTCTCAGAAGCTTTGACAACACAAATAACGTCATCGACTTTATAGAAGACAATGGCACCGTGTCCACACAGCGGACCGCCGTTATTCCCGAAGGGGATTACACGGATATGGATGAATTGGCAAACGACATTGAAACGGCCATGGAAAAAGCCTCTTATTACAACATCAACTATGAGGTGTCCTACGACAGTGATGCCAACAAGTTCACCATTGAAGAGGACGGATCTGACCTGGTTGATTTGCAGATGCTCTGGAATTCAGGTACCAATTCAACCGTGACGGCAGGCGATGATCTGGGGTACGATACTTCGGCTGATGCTGCCGGCCTTACCCACACCAGTGATAACCGGGTGGCTTTGTTCACTATCACAAGCGGTTCCAATGATACCATCAATTTCAAGGAGGTACTCCCTGGCAGCAGCGAAGGAGAAACCATTGAGTTAACCGCTACTATCGCTTCAGGAGATTATTATGATCCGGAAAGTCTGGCAAGGGCGGTGGAAGATGCCATGGAGGATGCCTCTGCTGATTTCGGCAACAGGGTTGACTATGAAGTCTCCTACAGCTATAACAGTCAGACATTCAGTATTGAAGAGGACGGCACAGTGGATCGGCAGCTGGACGAACTGGTCATACTGTGGGGTACTGGAAGTGATACGGACAAAAGTGCCGCCGATGTAATGGGATTTGACGAGACGGATGTGACTGCGGCGCCTATGCAGGGTGATCCGATTTCCTGGGGTATATTTGAGACCCTGTTTGATTTAAGGGATTACCTTGGGGCCAACGATGTAGACGGCATCCAGCGTTCCATAACCCGGCTGGATACGCACTACGACAGCATTACCTCCGTTCTTTCTGACATCGGTATGAAATATGACCGGCTGACAACGATCCAGCAGGTGGGAGATGAAAATGTCTTTACCCTCACAGAGCGCAGGTCAATGATTGAAGACGCGGATTTTGCTGAATCCGTGATGGATTTAAAAGCCATACAGACGGCATATGAGGCATCCTTGAGTTCCACAGCCCAAATTATAAATATCAGCCTGATGGACTATATATAATATGTTGATACTAACCAGAAAAGTGGGGGAAAGCATCGTTATCGGAGATGATATTGTCATCAAGGTGGTGGAAACCGGAAAAAACAATATCCGCATCGGTATTGACGCCCCCAGAGAGATAACTGTGTTGCGGCAGGAGGTCTACGAGTCCATCCAACAGGAAAACATCTTGTCATCCAAGGGGGATAAGTTTGATATTACGAGGGCTGCCAAACTGATTGAAAACAAGGAATCGGGAAACAAGTAATGAAGATTCAGACAAGACAATTCGGGGAAGTTGCTGTTGATGCGGAAAAGATCATCACAATGCCGTCCGGTATTCCCGGGTTCAAGGATAAAAAGCGGTATGTTGTACTTCAAAAGGAAGAAACCGTACCCTTTTTCCTGTATCAATGTGTGGATGATCCGAATTTATCGTTTGTTGTGCTGGACCCGACGAGAGTTATGCCCGAGTACAGCATTGAAAAAACGGATTTTGAAGACAGTGTGGACTGGGCATTTGAAGAAGATGAGATTTCCTGCTTTGTCATCGTGACGATTCCCAGCGGGAATCCCGAAAAGATGACGGCAAATTTCATGGCCCCGCTGGTGATCAACAACAACCGCAAGGAAGGGTTGCAGCTCATACTGCAAAACAGCAGCTATTCACATAAACAGCCGCTGCTCAAATGATGGGTTCAATACAAAGGCAGGCAGGGAAAAGAACGGTTTCTAACGGCGGCAATTACACATCTGCATCAAATAAAAATCCGGTTAGATCAATCATTTTTTCCTGAAGTTCCAATAATTCTTCGGAAGGGAATTGCTTGATCACCGTATCGGTTTCCTTGTCCATGATTTTGACAACATAATCGTTTGTGGTTTCGTGAATACTGAAGTTGAGTTTGGTCTGAATGGTTTCTGCCAGATCTTCCAGAGTTTCAACCAGTTCCTCGGTTTCCTCTCTTGACAGCTTCGGACCGTCCCCCTCTTCATTCTTATCAACCGGTTTGACTAGAGCGTTATCTGTGGATTCCCCGGATGTGGGGCTGTTAATCTCCGGGGACGGTACCGTCGGCCGGACAGGGCCTCTGGTATCAATGGTGTTTGTCTGGGACTCTGAAACTGACATGTTCATGGCACATTACCTCCATGTAATGCGGACTAACGGCTGACACTGAAAACCCGGGGCCTGTTTTTGGGAGGATGGCCAGCCGATTGGTATCCTTGTATTGCTTTTTTCCCGTGTTTCATCTGGCTGAGTTCTTTTTTCAGCCATCCCCTGTGTTTTTCTATCTCAGAGGCGATCTGTTCGTCAAGTGCCATAATATCGTTGAGGCGGTTTTCGTAAGTAGAAAGCAGTTCAATACTTCTTCCTCCCAGGCTGCCGGCATTTTCGACGAATGCATTCAGCGCTTTCTGGAGGTTTGCCGAGGCGTCCTTTCGTTCTTTGACAAGGGCTGCCACGTCACTCAACCTGTCTTCTCTCATTAAGGCGAGGTGGTTGTTCTGGAGTGTTTCATAGGCCCAAAACTGCTCTTCAATTTTTTCTATATGGTCAGATAGTTCCATCCGGTCTCCTTACACGGCGATGGATTGGGCCTTGAACCCGGAGTTGCCGTAGGCCGGGTATTGCTGCGGGTTTGCCTGTGGGGTTTTGGGTTGGGGGGCCGCCGGTGTGGGGGATGCCGCTGGGTTGGCCTTACTCTTTTTCATTACAGTTTCTTCCCAGATGCGCTTTAGCTCCGACATATACTTGATGGCACGGTCAACGGTTTTCACATCCTTGGTAACGGCGACTTTGGTCAGTTCCGTCATCATGGTCATATAGAGGCTTCTCAAGAAATTGATCTCTTCGGTTTTTATGTTTTCATCCAAGGAGGCATTGAGTTCGGAAATAATGGCAATGGCCTTTCCCATATTTTCTCCCCGTTTTCTGGGGTCATTGGTTTCCAGCCCTTCTTTTGCCAGGTGAAGACGTTTGATCGCCGCCTCATAGAGCATGAGGATCAGTTTCTGGGGATCCGCTTCTCCGCTGACCTGGGCTTTTCGATAGGATTGCAGTGCATTGCCGTATACCATAATTTGCTCCTTAATTATTCTTCAGAGTCCTTTGTTGCGCTGAATATCTGGCTGACATAGCTAGACATTGACTCCATCTGGTTCATGTACTGGTCGAGGGCAACAAACTGGGTTGTCATCGTTTCGTACCTGGAGTCGATAATTTCCTGCTGGGTTATTATACTGTCTTCGAGGGCATCAATTTTATCGTCAATACCGCTGGTCTCACTGTCGATGTATCCGTTGCCCATAGTTAGATCCAGCAGATGGTCGTTGAGGGTTTCCGCCAGTCCATCCGTATCATCGTCCCCGAGAAAGAAATCCTTGAGGTCATCAAAATTGGATGACAGCGCATCTGAAAGGGTATCTGCGTCGATGGTAATGTTTCCGTCTTCGTCGATTTCAAGCCCAAGATCGTATAGACTTGTGATGGAATTGTCATCTCCTACCTCAATTTCCAAACCCAGGTAGGATAGCAGTGTGCCTTCCATGGACTGGATGGAGGAGGATTTTGCCAGAGCCCCCCAAGTATTCGTATCTTCGTCATAATCGTCATTGGCATCAATTTCGGCCGAAATTTCAGCAAATTTGGTCACCAGGGCGGTGATATCTTCCTCAAGGGATTCTGTTTCCTGCTCCACGGTAATAGTGGATGATCCGGTATCACTGAAGGTCAGTGTAATGCCGGTGACAAGATCGGTCACTCCTGAATTGGACTGGCGCTGGTAGCTGATCCCGTCAATGGTTACGGCTGCATTCAGCGAGGATGAGGACGGTGTGATGGCTGAATCCTCACCAACGGTGAAGCCAAGATCTGTCGCGGCACTGGATGCGCTCCATCTCATATTTAGGTTGTCCAGGGTACCGGCCTCTGAAATTTCAAGTTTTTGGGAGTTTTCATTCCATGAAACAGTGTAGTCGATGCCATTACCGCTGGCTGCCGAGGCTTCTTCCATGGCGGTTTCAACAGCAGCAGCCAGATCGGAACCGGTGGAGTAAACACCGTCTTCAATGGTCGCCGTGATGTCATTGCTGTATCCGTCGCCGGTGTCTTCCTGAAAAACAAAATCCGTGTTGTTGTCAGACTGGCGGATAATAATATAGCTTGAGGGATCAATGGCGGTTTCAGACTCCATCATGTAACCGGAACCACTTTGTTCCGTCAGTGACAGGTCTGCCAAATCCGAGGTGATGGCTATTCGGTTATCCTCTCCGGACTCATCGGCAGTCAGTACTAATTTATAGGGGCTTGTGCCGATTCCGGTGTCAACCAGGCTTGCCGTTACACCGGCGTTATTCTCATCATCGTTGATCTGGTCCACAAGATCCGTCAGGCTGGTGTCTGCAGTAACGGTAAGGGAAACCGAGGTCCCGTTTATTTCATAGCTGAATGTGGTGTCATCCGCAGTGAAGGTGGCATTGGTGGGATCGGTTGTCACCTCCACCCGGTTATCCTCTCCACTGCCGCCGGAAGTGGCTGTGATGTTAAACGTATAGGTGCCGGCATCGCTGTCATATACGGTGGATGCCGTCACGTAGGTGCTTGACGCTCCGTCATCGTTGGCCGCATCCGTGTTGATGGCTGTGACCAGGTCATCCAGGGTGTAATCACCGGTAGCTGTTATGGTGATGGTCTGTTCATCATCCTCGTCACCGTAGGTAATGGTCATTGAATCCCCGTCAGCCAGAATAATGTCTGTCGCAGGGTCGCTGAATGTTTCAGATGAGGTCTGGCTGGTGGGAACAAAAATGGAAGAGCTTTCAGCGGCAAACCCGGTGGACATGAATGAACTTTGTGAGGCAAGGCGCTCCACATCAACCGTGTAACTGCCGGTTTCCGTTCCGTCTGCCACTGTGGCGCTGATGTTGTCAGAAGATACGGAGCTTGTTCTGGTGAGCCAGTTGGAACTCAGGGAAAGGGACAGGGCGCTGGATTTCATCTCGAGCAGCATGGCGTTGATGACGTTGAATTCATCCTGACTGGCCTGAAGTTCGGTGACCTCATCTTCCATCAGCGTGATAGTGGCTTCGTCCGCCTCTTTGAGACCGTCAATGATGCTCTGAAGGTCGAGACTTGAACCGATACCGAGTGTGCTAATGCTACCTGTTGCCATTGTTTTCCTCCATTTTTTACCAAACTTACAATTAACGTATCGGAACCATAGGGTTAAAACTTAAGAAAAAACCAAAACGCTCCCGGAAGAAAGCGGCTCTTTCTTCCGGAAGCGTCATTGGAAACGGCCTGTCTGTCCATGTCTGCCTTGCTACTGGAGCAGGCTCATGATGTTTTCCGCAGAGGCATTGGACTGGGCCAGGGCATAAGAACTTGTCTGGCTCAGCAACTGCATTTTGGAGAAGATCATGGATTCTTCCGCAAAGTCCACATCCCTGATGGTTGATTCCGATGCCTGGATATTGGTTTTGGTCACGGACAGGTTCGAGATGGTGGATGACAACTGATTCTGCACCGAACCCAGGGATGCCCTTATCTCGTCTATGTCCGCAAGCGCTGCATCCGCGATGGATATGGCCCTCTGGGCGCTTTCTGCATCCAGCACACTGAGGTCAGATAGGGTATAGGTTTCCGTGTCGCTCAACCCCACCGATCCTGAGTTCGCCGTATTGACCGCTAACTCTGATTCTACTTTTATCAGACTGCCTTCAACCAGCGTCATATCTTCGGAAAGAGTGGTGGTGGATTCCAAATAGAGATCAGAAGTCAGAACGTCCCCTGCTTCCACCTCTACGGTGGAGCCACCTAAGCCGGTAGCGGTGTTAAGGGTCATGTCCTGGTTAATTGTGGTACCCGCTTTGATCAAGGTGTCGGCCTTCAGTTTTGTTCCAGCAGTCACCGTCATGTCGCTGTCAAGGGTGGTATCAGACCCAACCGTGATGGTGCCGCCGATTGTTGAACCTTCTGCAAGCGTGCTGTTACCCTCAATGTTTGACCCGCTGGCCAATTCGGTTCTTTTATATGTTTCCAGGTCGCCAAGAGTGGCACCAAGGGTGCCGCCCGTGACATAGGTGTTGTTTCCCAGGGTGGAGCCAGCAAGAAGCTCACTGCCGGCCGCCAGCTCTGAGCCGGATTCCAGTACCATATCATTAGCAAGGGTGGCGGATTCTGTGGTTGCCGTATAGGCGGAGGCTGTCACATTGGATGCACTCAGTGAGTCCGCCATAAGAATTGACCCGGCAGCAATGGTGTTGGTGGCACCGCCTGCTGTTGTCAACGCCACCCCGCTTTTCAAGTCCGTGGATATGACTTGGTCTCCGCTAAGTGTAATTGCATTGCCTAGAGTAAATGTATCTCCGACCTCTAATTTGCCTGCGGTAGTGATGAGGGTTGGGCCGTCCCAGGTTGTATCTGCGGTTCCGACACCGGATGTTGTGTTGACAAGGGTCAGAATAGTACCGTCAGCCAGTAAGCTGCCTGCAGTTATAACTGCTGCGCTGGATGAGGTCGCCCAGGAAACCGCAGCCCCTGACGTGCTGGCAAGGTACAAGTTGTTGGCCAGAGCTGTTCCAGCCGAAATCGTCTGGGCACCGGAGGTATCGGTGCTGTAGGTTACACCGATTTCAAATTCCGCACCGAGCTGGGAACCGTTTGCGAGAGTGGAGCCGGCCTTGATCTTTGTGTTATTGGCACTATCGTAGGCCAGAGTCATGTCAGCCGACAGGGTCACATCTCGGCTCAGTTCAACTGCTGAAGCAAGCGTATCTCCCACGCTATATGTCACTGAACTTCCGCTTGCCGTGGTTGTGAACTGTGTGGTAATTACGGTTCCTTTGCCCAGAGTGGTATAGGCATTGAGGGTGGTACCGTCCGTGACAAGCATATCCTGTTCCAGTTCGGTGGTTCCCGTGCTTGCGCTTGCGATTGTGTCACCGGCCACTGTGATCGAACCGCCGATGGTCGTGCCTACGGCGATTTCCGTTGTGGCGTAAAGTGTGCTGCCTGCCTCTATTTCAAAGTCGAGCTGTGTGGAAGAAATGCTTGATTCCACGATGGCATCTCCACCAACTATGGTTCCCGACGCAAACAGTGAACCTCCCTGAATAGTAGACCCTGCTGCGATGACAGAATCTTCTACCGTTTCAAGATCATCCCCATCCTTAATTTTGATATCAGCCCCGGTTGCACCGGCACCTATGCCGTTGATCTGAAACTCGCTGACCCCGCTCTGGGTCAGTTCAAGGTAGCCGATGGTGGACATCTGGTTGGCCGTACTCCCGAAGATGTCAGAGATGCTGCCGTCCACCTCAATGGCCCTGCCGTCGGTTGAGTTCAGGGTAATCTTTCCATCTTCAGTCATGTAGGCTTCGACACCGGTTTCAGAGGTTTTGCCGTTAATGGCGCTCACCAAAGATCCAGTGTTGTCATTGGCTTCGACCGGGATGGCCCCGATAATAACCCCGTTGATGGCGAAGTCGTTGCCGGTGGTGCCTTCCTGAATAGCTGTGCTGGAAGTCGTCCTGACCACTTCTGTGGCAGAAATGCCCGTAACGGATGAATAGCGGTTGACTTCGCCGGCCAGGGCACCGATACCATTATCTGGGTCGTTGTTATACTGGAGATCAATGGTATTCAGTGTCAGTTCTTCACCCGTGATGGCGGATGTGATAGTCAGCTGTACCTCTCCGCCGGCATCGGATGAGAGACTCAACTGGGCCTGGGAGATATGTCCGACATTTCCGGATTCAGTGGAGCCGATGGAAATATTTGCCGTCTCATTGGCGAATGCGCCCACCTGAATGGCTTTATCTGTGAATGCCCCGGATAAAAGCTTCTGGCCGTTGAATGAGGTGGTGGTGGCAATGGCGTCCAGCTCTTCCATGAGCTTGTCGATATCATTTTGAATCGCACGCCGTGTGGCAGTTGTCTGTGAGTCAGACGCAGCCTGGATCGCTTTGGTTTTAATGGTGTTAATAATGTTGATGGATTCTTGAAGCGCTCCGTCAGCTGTCTGAACCATAGAAATCCCGTCATTGGCATTTCTGATTGCCTGCCCAATACCTAAGGACTGCGCCTTTAATGAGTCCGCAATGGACATGCCGGACGAATCATCGGCCGCCTTGTTGATGCGAAGGCCTGTGGAAAGGCGTTCCAAGGAGTTAGATAGTTGGCCGTCATTGGCTATCATGCTCCGATGCGCATTTAATGCTGCAATGTTGG
>MDTD01182885.1_pt1 | contig 24221 bp, 14 predicted proteins | sample 811221 | NCBI WGS metagenome assembly MDTD01 (sample SAMN05326646, study PRJNA326480) | marine metagenome | isolation source: seawater | place: Pacific Ocean: South West | collected 2011 | reverse complement strand
GAATCAAAGTAATCCTACTGAAAATGTATTAAGGGATGCTACATCCAACAATTTTGATTTACCACTTAATGGTTTTGCCCTTAATGGTGATAATTCCAATTGGGTAAGTGATGAATGTGCAACTGTTTTTGATAATGATATTTTTAAAGCGATTATTGTAAATAATCAATTTACTAATGTACAAGATGCACTCTATCTAAGAGGTAAAGAAGTTATATTTGATGGGAATAATATCTCCAATTCGGAATTTAATGGACCAGTTTCCGTTGGTGATATTGTTACTCCAATAAATATTGAAACCTCAAGTGATGTAAAAATTCAAAACAATATTTTGACTTACTCAGGTTTTAAGGACGATAATGCTAACTCTGGCAATGGAATGCCTGCGATATGGACTAATAATTCAGATATTATTAATATAAGGAATAATGAGTTTCATGGATATCAAATGGGTATTCTTCTTAGATCGGTAGTTAATTCTAATGTGAGTAATAATGAAATTCACGAATATTCAAAATATGGAATTTATATGGAGGATTGTCTTGATAACCTGAACGTAAGTTGTAATAATTTAAATGGAAAGTTGGTAGCGGAAACTCAAACTGTCGGAATTGCTGACTTTATTACTAATGGAGGAGTCCAAAATGTATCCAATGTGATAAAAGGAAACTGTATTACAGAAAATACAACAGCAATTCACTTGGAAGGAAGTTTGGGGGATCATGTGACACCAAGAATAGTGAATAATTTTATTTACAATTATACGGCTTTTGGTCTGACTAATATAAATAGAGATATGACGAATCAGATTGGTTCAGGTCTTACATCTAATGCAGCAGGCAAAAATTCATTTACAAGTAATAATGTAACAGGGATGGCAATTGATGTTGCATCAAACAATCCAGTTACTATTTTCGGAAACTATGGTGTTTCTTCACTTAGTTCAGGTGTAACTACTATGGGTAATAATTTATATTCATCATCAGCTTCCTGTGGACTTCAAATTGGTGGAGTTTCAAATCAAATTAATCAAGATGAATTATGCGATGTATTAACTCAAAATAGAGATATGTTTGATGCTAGAGCATATGATTACGATAGTGAAAGTGACGAAGATGACATTAGGGTGGCGAGTAATATGACTTTCGAAAAAGTTGAGAAAGAAGACGAGCTATTCAAATCATATCCAAACCCAGCTCATAATAATTTATTTATTGATATTTCAACTAATTATAATGATTTGTCAATTGAAATTAGAGGAGTAAATGGTAACTTAATTGAAACTTTTTATAATATAACTTCATTGGGTAAAGTAACTTTAGATATAAATGAGTTATCTCCTGGAATGTATTTCGTGAAACTTTGTTCTGATAACCAAATAGTAAAATCTCAAAAGTTTATCAAAAAATAATTTTAAAATAAAACAATATTTAAAGCCACTCATTTGAGTGGCTTTTTTTGTTTTTTGGTCGATACGCATAATATGATCTGTTTGAGTAATTGTTTGTTTTTGTAATCTGTAAAAACAATTTTTGTAGTTTTTATTATCATTTTTTATGTTTTAAGTTTACTCGAATTAGATTGTAACATCTAAGTATTACAGGTTGTTATAGCCTTTAGAGAAAGTAATTTATTACACTTCATGCCGGATAATCGCTGTTTTAGCGCATGTATATGTTGTTTCAGGTGTCATATTGTATGTTAAAAATGATTATCTTAAGGCGCGAATTACTTTTGAAAACTATTTTATAAACTACAACCTTTAATCAATGAAAAAATTATTATCTACCTTATTTGTGGTTTGTTTTGGAGTGTCTAGTGCTTTAGCTGGCAATCAAAACATCGCCAATTTAATTTCATCTTCCGATTGGAGTACGCTATTTCCAAATCGGAATGTCCTTTATTCCTACAGCAATTTCACCACAGCGGTGGATGACTTATCGGATTATATCGTAACCTATGAAAATCCTGGTTCATGGGGTCTTAGAGTAACTGTAGAACGTAAGTCTACAGGTAATAAACATTCATATACTATTACAACTGCCAATTGGGTTGCTCCAACAACAGTAGTTGATTTTGAGAATTTTTGTAATACAGGTGATAACTTTAATGATAAACGTGAATTAGCAGCGTTTTTCTCAAATATTACGAAAGAAACTACGGGTGGTACCACAGAGGTGTTCAGTGGATTATCAAACAGCCACTCTCAGTGGGGACTTTATTTTACTGAAGAATGGGGTCAGTCTTGTACTAACTATAAATCTTTTTCCAACGCAGATTATCCACCTGCTACAGGTGCATGTTATTACGGTAGAGGTCCAATTCAATTGTCTTGGAACTATAATTATGGACGGTTTAGTGACTTTTTGTATGGGGATGATCGATTATTAACCAATCCTGATGAAGTCCATACTAATGGAGTGACCTCTTTTAAATCTGCGATTTGGTTCTGGATGACACCTCAATGTCCTAAGCCTTCTTGTCATCAAGTAATGCATGAAATTCATGATGAAACTGCTGGATCTTATTCCCAAGTTAAAATGGGAAAAAAAGGATTTTTGCATACTGTAAATATTATTAATGGTGCCATTGAATGTAGAAATACTGCGAACCTTGATAAGGTTCAGTTAAGATCTGATTTATATAGTTACTTTATGGATATTCTTGGGTTTAGCGTTCAAGAAAGAACAAATGAAAATACGGGAGATTATTCTTCTTTGTGTGTGGAAGGAGGGCAAGTAATGCAAGATTATTCTACCTGTGCATTCAGAGAAGTAACAGTATCCTGTTCACAGCCTAGTTTAGGTGTGGATTTAGCTTTTTGTTCTGAGCCTATTTTATTAAACTCCAATGTTACATTAAAAGATGGCGAAACGATCGCTTGGTATAAGGATGATGTGTTAATCAATGGTGCTACAGAAACGACTTACACGGCATCTTCTGCAGGAACGTATAAAGCAGAAGTGACTGGTAGTTGTACTCGAACCGATGAAGTTGTTCTTTCCTTATCAAACAGTTTAGAAGTTACTGCAAGTAATGAAGGAATGTTTTGTGTGAGCGGTTCACCATCCGAAGTAACGATATCTGTGTCCGGTGGAGAAGGAGTGTATAACCTGTACGATGTTGAAACGGATGGTTTACCAATTAAAACGGGTTCGGAATTTACTATAAATGAATTAGACGTGGCTCAGGGAGAGTCAGTTACATATTATGTTGAGGAGCCTGCTGGTGAAGTGTATACTATCGGAGCCACAGGAAGATGGACAGATACTCCTAGTGATTTAAATGGTTGGGTTAATATGAATTCACCAGCTGGATGGTTGCAAAACACGATGAATTTCACAGCATTAGCAGATATTACCCTCCAGTCTATTAAATTTGATATTGCAAAGGGAGATGGAGATGCGAACTTATCAGTTGAAATTCTTCCCTTAAACAGTTCAACTCCTGTTGCGTCAAAAAATATTGACTTGGAAGCTATTGATTATGATGTTTGGGATAATATTGGTGGGTATACTGCTGCGTTAAATTTTGAATTGGATGCGGGTCAGTACCGATTGAACCTTGTTGGAAGTAATGTGCTTGTTCAAGTAGGTCAATATAGTAGTTCTTCAGGCACGACTTTTGACTATGATTCTTGGGAAGAGACTGGTGTGGCTTCTATTGATAACGCATCCAATATTCCAAATGATTGGGGATTATTTCAAAACTACATGTTTGGAGCTTACGACTGGAAGTTTTCAACTGGTGGAGGTTCTGGTTCACAATGTGGTAGAACGCCTGTAGTAATTTCACACGATTGTACAGTTGGAAAAAAAGAGGTTGTACAGGGATCATTCAATGTGTTTCCTAATCCTGTAAATGATGTAATGAATATTGCTTTAGATGGAATAAAAGTTGACGGATCAACAATTGAAGTATACAATCAAGTTGGACAGCTTTTAGTGTCTAAGAATCTAAATGCTTCTTCAGGTAATTTAACTCAGATTTCAACATCCGAATTTACTAACGGTATTTACTTTGTTAAAGTGAAATCAGATGGGAACGAGTTGAATTCAAGAGTAATTATTTCAAAATAACATCAAAAATTAAAACGAATTATAAAAGCCGCTTTAGAGCGGCTTTTTTGTTATTCACCTCTAAGGGTAAACAATTATCATGTTGAAAATAACGTTGACTTAAGTGGTACAAAAGTTGGAGAATAATAAAGAGAATGTCCAGTAAAGATTATAAATGATCAAAGAGCGCTACTTGATTCTCACGTTTGTTATCATATTCATCATATGTAAAATGCTCTAAAATATCATTCATGTTGTATTGTGATCCCCTTAATGCATTACTTAAAATAACAATAGTATAATCGTTTTTTGGGATTTTAATGTAAATATTTCGATTCCCATGCCACCAACCTGTATGATAAATAATTTTCCCCAATTTTTTATGATGTCGTATTCTCCAGCCAAGTCCGTAGCTTTTTCCATGCTTTATTTTATTGTGAGGGGTAAAAGCAAGATTGATCGTTGAATCGTTTAAAAGGGATCCATTATTGAGTTTGTTATCAAAGAGTAGCATTTCTTTCGCATTGGAAAACAATCCTTTATCTCCAACAATTCCATCCAAGTAATCAAATTCAAACAATTTATTCCATTTCGTATGTCCATATACTAAATTTGATGGAACGGAGTCTTCTTTACAGTTGAAAACGAAACTGTTTTTCATCCCGCATTTATCAAGAATTCGTTCTTTAATGACGTTGGGATAGCTCTTTTTCTCGATTGCCTCAATGATAGAAGCAAGTAATAAATAATTTGTATTACAATAATCATAACGCTTGCCAGGTTTGAAATGAGGGTCAGGATTATGAAAATTCATTACACAAAGAACAGTGTCATTGTAAATTAATTTCTCCCTCTCATCCATTAAGTGGTCACAGAAGTAATAGTATTGAGATAATCCTGATCGATGGCTTAATAATTGTTTGATCGTCAGTCTGGAGTAATGTTCGGGCAATTCACTCAGAAATTGTGTAATGGTATCGGATAATTTTAGTTTTCCTTCTTCAACCAGTTGAAGAACAACAGTAGCGGTTACTGGTTTTGTAATACTTGCTAGTTGTTGAACAGAGTTTTCTTTCAGTTTAATTCTTCTTCTCACATTAGAGAACCCCGAAATGGTATCAAATACGATTTGCCCATTTTTCGCAATTGCAATTGACCCATTAAATCGTCTTTTTTTTACAAAACGAGTAAAATATTCATGGATGTGTTTAATCTCTAATTCGGGAATAGTTGTTTTTTTCTTTAGAGTCGTATCTTTTAGCGTTATTTTTTCGTTATTAGGTTCATTTCTAACAAGCGGCGTGTTGTTACATGATAGGAAAAAAAGGGAAATAAATAGAACACCGAAAATCTTCATAAACCGGAACAAATATAAGAAGTTAAAAATTGCAAATCAACGTTGGAATAGCACGGTAACAATAATTAACATTACTTATAAATTAATTGTGTTGTGTATATTTGAGTACAAGACAATATCAATTAAAAGTTGTGGAATAGTTTTTGATATCTTGACGAATAGCAGAGCAAATTAAGGACGTATGAACATAAAAATGAATATTCAACACATAGTTAAAACAGCTTTTTTCTTGTTTTTTGCAATTGTTATCTTTTCATGTAATGGGTCTAAATCATTGGCAAATAAGGGAGATAAACTTAGGGAGTCAGGTATTCATAAACAAGCCATTGAGTATTACATTCAATCCTTGAATAAAGATCGGTCTAATGTGGAAGCTCAAGTTGGATTAAGAAAGAGTGGAGGAGAGGTGATGTCCAAATCTGCTTCCAAATTTTTTCAAGCCTATAACGCGGATGATTACCAATCTGCAGTTCATACTTATTTAGAAATGGAAAAGTTTGAAAATCGATTGGATAAATATCATGCTGAAGTAACCATACCTCGCCATATTAGTAGTGATTTTGAGATTGCAAAAAAGAAATATCTTGCCATTGAATTCGAAAAAGCAAATTCACTTTTGGCTCAGGAAAATTTTGAAGAGGCAGAGGCAGTTTTTCATGAAATACAGCTTATTGAACCTTCATATAAAGGCAGTGATTTGGCAAAATTGAAAGAAATCGCCCAATTGGAACCAATTTACAGAAGAGGCAGTGAGTTCTTGGATCGCGGAAAAAACAGAGCAGCTTTTTATGAATTTAAGAAGGTTGTGAACAAAAATGTAAACTACAAAGACGCTAAGGATAAGCAGGATGAATCCCTTTCTTTAGCACAATTTCCCATAGCAGTTTTAAAGTTCAAGAATTACTCGGACAATACTGTTGCAGCTGCGAAAGTTCAAGCAAATGCGATTGATGAACTGTTAAAGAACAAAGGACCATTCATTAAAATATTGGATCGAACCCAAATGAATAGAGTATTGAATGAACAGTATTTAGCTATGAATGGTTGGGTTGAGGGCTCAGGAGCTGTTCGAACAGGAGAGATTTTAGGAGCCAAGGCAATATTAAGTGGAAAATTACTTTCGGTAAAAACAATAACTGGAAAACCCAGTTTAACGCGTAAAAAAGGGTATAAAAAAGTACAAGAGAAGTACTACAACCTACAAACGAAGCGAACAGAAACGAAAGTGCGTTATGAAAAGATTTATTACAATAATTTTTATGGACAAAATTCAGTAACGGTTTCCTTTCAATATATTTTAGTTTCCTCTGAAACCGGAGAGGTTTTGCTTTCTGGAATTGCTGAAGAATCAATGACCAGCACAGTAGATTATAATACCTTTAAAGGCGATGTGACTAAATTGTATCCTGGAACATGGATTTCACGATCATCGAAATCTCCATCGGATCGTGTTTACACCAATAGAAGTAGAGTGAATACGTTTCAAAACAAGTTTTCGGCGAATCGTACATTAACCAATACCTCTGAACTCGCCGATGGAGCGTACAAAAAAGTTGGGAATGCTGTTTCAAAAAAGATTTACACCTTTAATCCTGAGCAATAATGAAGAGATTCATCTTGAAAATACTATTGTTGGGTATTCTTTTTGGATGTAAAACAACAGAATACAAAGAGATGAAGAGAAACCCAAAACCTCATTGGGTGGAGTCTATTCCAAGCCATCCTGATTATTATGTGGGGGTTTTTAGTACAAGTAAAACGGGCGAGGATTATCGTGAGCGAGCAAAAAAAGGAGCTTTGGAAAACTTGGCAAGTGAAATTTCTGTGAATGTCATGGGCCATTCGGTGTTAAAAACCATGGAAACCAATGATTCATTTAGTCAAGATTATCAGAATGAAGTGACCATAAAATCATCCGAAAATTTGGAGGGGTATGAAGTGGCTGGGCATTGGGAAAATGCACAAGAATATTGGGTGTATTATCGATTATCAAAAGCAAAATATGCAACAATAAAAAAAGAACGAATAAGAAAAGCTATTGATTTAGGAAAGGATTATTTTACAAGAGCAATTGACAATCACAATAGAAACAATTACCATGACGCCTTTATTTTATCTATCAAAGCCCTTGAAAGTGTAACCGAGTTTTTGGATCAGCCCTTGAAAACCGAAATTGCAGGAGAGGAGGTTTATTTTGGAACAGAGGTGTTAACCTATGTTCAACAAATGATTAACGAAGTCGATATTAAAGCAAATCAAGAAAGACATTTAGTCGTTTTGGGAGATCATATTGATGACCGTAACATTTACTTTACAGTACATAATCATAAGGGTGAGGCTGTTTCGGGAATTCCTTTAAAATGCGAGTATAAAGCTATACTTTATAAAACCTTTGAAGTTATTTCAAATAAAGAAGGAAAAGTAGGGATGTCATTGGGGAAAATTAATCAAAGTAAACCTGAACAAACAATAACCGCAGAATTGAATTTTAACGAATTGGCTGAAGACAAATCAAAAGACAAGATCGTTCTTCAATTATTAAATTATTTGCCACATAAAACTGAAATAATCAAACTTTCTGTAAGAGCCCCCAAGGTATATATCGACAATAAAGAAAAAGAATTTGGACAAAGCACTACCGGGAAATTATCTTCAATTGCGAGGCAGGCTCTCATAAGTAAAGGCTTTTTTATTGTTAATAATAAGGAGGATGCGGATTTAATAATGCTTATTGATACCGATTCTCAATTTATGGGAAGAAACCAAAAAGCATATTTAGCCGAGTTAAATGGTACTGTTCAGGTTACTCATATTAAAACAGGTAATATTGTTTTTTCTGAGGTAATTAAACCTACAAAAGGGTTGCAGTTAAGTAAGATAAATGCTTCTCGAGACGCATATTCTAAAGCAGAATTGTATATAAAACGAAGAGTAATTCCGAAACTAGCTAATCAATACTTCTCTTTTTGATGATCTCACTTCCTAAACAATTCAAAGCCATTATTTTTGATCTCGATGGAACATTGGCTGATACCATGCCGATACATTACAGGGCTTGTCAGATAGTTTGTCAAGAATATGGATTCGATTTTCCAAAAGATTACTTTTATCAGGAGGCAGGGAAGCCAACCCTAGAGGTGTTTCAAAATCTTGTAAAAATGTTAGGGAAAAATCTTGACGGAAATACACTTGGTAGAGCAAAAGAAGAAAAGTTTTTAGAATTAATACATACAGTTCAACCAATATCACTTGTTGCAGATGTGGCAAGAAATTATAAAGGAAAAGTTCCTATGGCTATTGGAAGTGGAGGCCAACGGAATTCTGTTGATCTTACATTAAAAGCCATCGGATTTGATCAATTTTTTGATTGTGTTGTGACGTGCGATGATGTGGTGGAACATAAGCCTCATCCGGCTACCTTCTTGAAGGCGGCTTATGATATGGGAGTTTCCGCTACAGATTGTTTGGTTTTTGAGGATGGAGACCCAGGAATTCAAGCCGCAAAAAGTGCAGGTATGATGGTTGTTGATATTCGAGAATATTTTTGATGTTATTTGGAGACTTAAAAAACATCTAGTAAAAAATAGCGAATCCCAATCTGTAAAAATGAGATTTTTATTGATGCTTTCCATCTGAATTGGTGAAATTGGTTTAACTAAATTCAATTTATGCCGTTGAAGGACTATGATTGTTTTAGGTTTGATGTCAGGGACGAGTATGGATGGGTTAGATCTCGCTTTGGTCAAATTGAAAAATTCAGGAACTGATTTTGAACTGTTAAAAGCTGAAACGGTAGCCTATTCATTAGAATGGGAAACTTCATTACAGAAAGCGAGGGAATTAACAGGAAGGGAATTAACGCAATTACACATATCATACGGGAAGTTTTTAGGAGAGCAAGTCAACACCTTTTTAACGCAGGCTCCCAAGCCGGCTATCATTTCGTCACACGGTCATACAGTGTTTCATCAACCAAATCTTGGGTATACTCTTCAAATTGGAGATTTAAATGAAATTACTCAACGAACAGGCATCGCTACTGTGGGTGATTTTAGAAGTTTAGATGTGTCAAAAGGAGGTCAAGGTGCACCGCTTGCACCTATAGGAGACGAACTACTATTTTCCAATTATGATTATTGTATTAATCTAGGGGGTATTTCAAACTACAGTTACTCACAAGAAGGAGTTCGACGAGCCAAAGATTTATCACCATGTAATATCATTTCCAATCTAATTGCTAAAAAATTAGGATATGCATTTGATGAAGATGGTAAATTAGGAGGGAAAGGTAAAGTAGATAGGGGCCTCCTTGAAAAATTAAATAATTGGAGGTATTATAAATCTGGTAAAAGCATGGGGATTGAAGATTTAGAACACGATTATATACCCCTTTTTGACTCGTCATCCATACCCTTAGAGGATCAGTTAATGACTTACTACGAGCATTTAGGCCAAATTATAGGGGGTGAATTAATAAAACCTGATAGCACTTGTTTAATTACTGGAGGGGGCGCAAAAAACAAATTACTCGTGCAGTGCATCAAAAAATATGCTGTTTCAAATATAACCATTCCTTCCAGTGATTTAATCGATTTTAAAGAAGCCATTATTTTCAGTTTAATGGGCTATTTAAGAATCACTAAACAAACAAATATTTTAAGTTCTGTAACCGGAGCAGCGAGCAATTCTTCATCGGGAGTAATTGTTCGACCTGAATTTTAGCACATAAAAAAGGCTTCCATATTGGAAGCCTTAAAATCAAGTAAAAAAATATCTTAAGAAAGTTTTACATCCACTGCATTAGGACCTTTACGACCTTCTGCTACATCGAATGTAACTTCATCATTTTCTTTAACTTCATCAACTAAACCAGAAACGTGAACAAAAATTTCTTTTCCTGTTTCTTCATCAACAATAAATCCGAATCCTTTCGAATCATTGAAAAATTTTACTGTACCTTTTGCCATTATATTAAAAATTATGGATGCAAGTTAAGTAAATAATTGATTAACAGTAAAAAAAAAGCAATAAATCTGCAGTCATATAAATATTTAATAGTGTATTAACAATGAAATACATCCGAGCTATACTTTATTTCACAACAAAACGTTGATAATAAAACTCTGGCATAAAGTCTGCTAAACCTTCTCAGTACTATTTTTAATATTGGTATAATCTGTCGAAATGAATTTATTCAAAAAAATAGTGTTTTTCATATGTATCTTAAGCATAAGCTTTGTAGAGGCTCAACAAAGCTTAGTTTACGCGCACGAAAACGCTACCTTCAAGAGAGCTCAAGAATTATTTGAAGCTAAAAAATATGTAGCAGCACAACGTAAATTTAAACAAGCCTTTGATGCCATTGAGGAGCCACATTCCGAGGTGAAAATGAATGCAGAATACTACATTGCTGTTTGCGCATTGGAATTATTTAATAAAGATGCCGAATATTTGTTTATTCGATTTATAGAACATCACCCTCAAAGTCCAAAAGTTAGAAAGGCTCGTTATCAATTAGGACAGTATAATTATCGTAAAAAAAGATTTCGTTCAGCAATAAGGTGGTATGAGCAAGTTGATGTAAATGATTTAGAAGATGTTGAAGTTCCTGAGTATCAGTTTAAATATGGGTATTCTTTATTTAGAAAAGACAAATTTCCCGAGGCACAAAAGCTTTTCCATCAAGCCAAAGAAATTGAGAGTGATTACCAAACTTCGGCACAATTCTATTATGCTCATTTATCTTACAAGTTTAATTACAATGAAGTAGCATATAAAGAATTTAAATCATTAGAAACAGATTCTGTTTTTGGACCAATCGTTCCTTATTACATTACTCAAATTTTGTATTTACAAAATAAAAATAAAGAGCTTGTGGAATATGGAGGTCCTTTTTCAAAGAAAGCAAATACAAAGAGAGGACCAGAAATAGCTAGGCTGGTTGGAGAAGGGTATTATAAACTTGAAAAATTTGATAGTACAATAATTTATTTTGAAAAGTATAAAAATGCGGTTGGCGTAATGGATACTATGGGATACTTTCAGTTAGGGTATGCCTATTTTAAACAAAAGCAGTTTGATAAAGCATTGGAAAACCTAAATCAGGCTGCTGATGACGAAACAGCTATTGGTCAAATGTCTATGTATTATGCAGGTGATAGCTATTTACAATTGGGCAATAAAAGAGCAGCGCGAAGAGCATTCAGAAATGCACACATAAATCAACATGATTTTGAAATCACGGAAAATGCATTATTCAGTTATGCAAAATTATCTTTTGAATTAGACATTGATCCCTACCATGAAAGTATTATGGCCTTGGAGAACTATATAGCGCAATTTCCAAATTCCGCCAATGTCGATCGAGCCAGAAAAATTTTGTTAAACGTTTACCTTAATACTAAGGATTATCCAAGAGCAATATCCGCCTTAGAAAAAATTAAAAATAAAGGACCAGAGTTGAATTATGCCTATCAAAAGGTAACCTATTACAGGGGAATTCAGGAGTTCAATCATCAACCTGTGGGGTATAATCAGCGAATGAGTAAGGAGAATTTTCGAAAAGCGATATTCTATTTTAATAAATCTCTTCAAATAAAAGAAGATCGACAAATCACTGCATTAGCGAATTACTGGAAGGCTGAGGCACTTTATCGACTTGAAGAATTTAAAGCTGCTAAATCACAATATCAAGTATTCCAGAGAACTCCAGGTGCTATTTTAATCAACGAGTATAAAGAAGTTGATTATCAATTAGGTTATGTAAACTTAAGGCTTAGAGAGTATGGGCCTGCGATTAAGTCATTTAGAGATTACATCAATAAGCATGAAAAGGATATTGCAGATGACAAAGTGAAAGACGCTTTATTAAGAACAGGCGATGCTTACTTAATACTAAGTAATAGTTTAAGTGGTGCCGCACAACAAAATGAATTGATTCATGCTGTTAAATATTATAAAAAAGCGGTGTCTTTTGGGAAGAGGGAAACGGATTACGGATATTTTCAGTTGGGGCAAGCGTACAAACTATTAAATGAATATGAATTAGAAGCGGAAGCGTTTGAAAATTTAATTTTCGATTTCCCAGAGAGTAAATACATAGACGATGCAAAATTTAAGGCAGGAGATGTGTACTTTGAGCGATTGAGAAAGTATGACATTGCAAAAAAATACTTCAATGACATTGTGACAAATTACACCAATAATGTGCCTTTAGTTCAACAGTCCTATAATAAACTGGCTAATATTGCTCGAGAAGGAGAAAAAAATTATTCGCTCGGAGCGGAAATGTTTGAAAAATCAATTTCAGTAGACCCTAAATCTGTGTATGCCAGAAACGCTCTTCGAGGATTAAAACAGGTATGTCAGTTTGACCTCAATGATGAGGCGCGTTATTTAAATTTTCGTGCAAACGCGGGATTGCCCGATGTATCAACTGGAGAAAAAGATACATTAACATTTGAAAGCTCTAAATCAGTTTACATCAAAAAAGACTTTCCAAAAGCTATAGTAAAGTTCTCGGGGTATTTAAAAGACTTTCCCAATGGAATGTTCCAAACGGATGCCAATTATATGCTTGCCGAAAGTTATTTTGCTCAAGGAAATAAAGCAGCATCACTTCCTTATTTTGATCATGTTATTGATGCACCGTATGGAGAATGGACAGAAGAAGCACTCTACAAAGCCTCTTCAATCTATATGGAAAATGAAGAATATCAAAAGGCGATAGGACGTTTTCACTTACTTGCAGAAAAAACAGAATATGATGTATATGAAAAAGACGCTCTTGTAGGGCTAATGACAGCATATAATGCCCTTGATGATTTTGAAAATACAGCCAAGTACGCTCAAATAGTAGAAGGGAATAAGTTGGTGGAAAATTCAAATAAATTTCAGGCAAGACTATTACTAGGAAACGCTTTATTCAAATCACATAAGTACGACTCGGCCTATTCGGCCTATCAAAGAATTGCAGGACAAACACAAAAAGTGATGGCAGCAGAAGCTATATATCAAATGGCATACATCAAGTATTTGAAGGAAGATTATAAAACTAGTCAAGAGCTTACGATTCAGCTTTTACAAGAATTTTCCAACTATCCTTTTTGGTATTCAAAGGGGTATATTCTTTTATCCGATAACCTCATAAAAAATGATGCATTAGTTGATGCAAAGTACGCCTTAAAAAATGTCTTAGAACACGATAAAGATCCATCAATTATTGAGGAGGTAAATCGACGGTTGGATGAAATTGATGCCATTGAAAAAGCATTACACCAACCTAAAGAGCAAGAAGAGGTGCTTATAGACATAGGAAATGAGGAAAATGTACCAGAAGAATTATTTGAAATTGAAGAAGAGGAAGAGGAGCAATTAGATTCCATTAATTTGAAAATTGTGGAGCCAGTAGATTCCTTAAAAAATAACTAAATGGAAAAGAAATTTAAAAATATCATAGTACTTCTGTTCATTACTACTATGGTAAAAGCTCAAGTGGTTTCACCAGATACTACCCAGCAATTACCAGGAATGAAAATAGTGCTTAAAGGAACAGGGAACGTAACGGTTAATTATGGTAAAAAAATTGGTGACGACCCACTTTTTAAAGATTCGGCCAAAATTGAAACAGAGGTGAAATATGAATTTTTGGATAAAAAAGCACCTTCAAATTTCAAAGTAAAAACAATCAAGGCACCTAAACTTAGAATGTCTGAACCCTTAGTAAAGATCAATAAGCGATACGCAGCATTTGGGGTGAATGATTTTAGAACTGCCCCAATGGCAAAATTAAGTTATTCAACCATCAGAAACAGAAACTACAGCGCAGGGTTTGATATGAGTCATTTTTCCCAGCAACAAGCAACTGGAGGAGCATCAGATGCCCTTTACGGGAATTCGGAAGTTTCGCTCTATGGGAAAAAATTCTTTGAAGGTAAATTACTTTATGGTGCAGCAAATTATGAGAACAATACACTGAACTTTTTTGGATTTAACAATGATCAATTTCTTCAGATTAGCGAAAAGCAATTGGAGAGAGGAGTTGGAAGATACCATGTGACAGGAGGAGTAAAGAGTAACTTAAAAGATGAAACGAAGTGGGGGTATCATGTGAATCTTGACTACAAGGCACTTAGCTTAGACAATATGGCCACTGTAGAACATAAAGTAGATTTTAACGGTAGTGCAAACAAATATATGGAGTGGAAAAAATATGCCTGGTTTAAAGGGGTATTTCATATGGATTATTCTGCTAGTTATTTAAATTCTGGTCGTCCAGGACTTGATCATGAATCGGTTTTATTCAATCTTTTTCCTTCTTTCGATTTAAAACTTGATCAAATGGATTTAAAAGTTGGTGCTAAAACATTTTATCAAACCGACAATAAAAAGCTTAACGCAATGGCTTATGCCGAGGCGGACTTTTCATTTGTGAAAGATGTCCTTCATATATTTGCTCGTTTTCAAAATGATTTTCAACGACTTTCATACCTTGATTATATCTATGAAAACCCGTTTGTAGCAAATAATCAAAATATTCTAAATGTCAGTACGCCAATTGATTTTATGGGAGGGTTCAAAGGTGCATTTAGTGCAAACTCTAGTTTTAGTTTAGGATTACGTTACCGAGATTTTGCGTCCATGCCACTTTATTACAATTTAGAAAGTAATCCATTAAGACAGTTTGAGATAATAACGGATCGGGTAGAAAATCAGCAAATTTTTGCGGAATTTTTACATGAAGGAAAGAAATTGAATTTATTGGCCCGAGGGGAGTATAATACATATAATGTATATGAAAATGAAGCATATCAACTCCCTGAAATATATATGGAAACGAGATTAAGTTATAAGCTGAAGGATAAATTTGTTTTGGGAACAGATCTGTTCTATTATGGGGAACAACTCGGACTAAAATCTTTCGATAGTGATAATCGTCCTCAAACAATTAAAATTGACCCTATTTTTGATTTCAACATTGATTTTCGATACAATTACTCAGATAAAATGGGAGCTTTCCTAAAAACAAATAATATTCTTAATACCAAACATCAACGTTGGGATCAATATTCAAATTTTGGGTTTAACATGTTAGTTGGTGTGGATTACAACTTCTAGCATGAAAATTTTTGTTGCCATACCATTCATTTTCTTTAGTCTTTGTACAATCGCTGGGAAAAAAATCACTCCCGAAGAATACATTGCCAGATATAAAGAGGACGCCGTAAAAGAAATGAATCGATCGGGAGTACCTGCAAGCATAACCCTCGCCCAGGGAATGTTGGAAAGTGGTTATGGGAATAGTGAATTAGCTCGAAAAGCCAACAATCATTTTGGGATAAAATGTCACTCTAAATGGAAAGGTCCTATTTATCGTATAGACGATGATCAAAAAGATGAGTGCTTCAGGAAATATAAAACGGTTTGGCATTCTTACAGAGACCATTCTGATTTTTTGAGAAGGAGTAAACGATATGCTTTTCTTTTCGAGTTAAAAATGACTGACTATAAAGGTTGGTGCAGAGGTTTGAAAAAAGCAGGCTATGCTACAAATCCCAAATATGCGTCATTGCTAATTAAAATGATTGAACGTTATGATCTTAATCAGTATGTATCCAAAAAAAGAAGAAAAAAAAGTAAGAGGAGATTTAAAGACATACAACCAAAAATAAAAGAAGAGATAGATAATCGCAGTCATGCAAGGCTCGAAGAGGAAGGAGATGATGATTTTGAAATCCATATTGGACCCTCAGTGCCAGAAGTGAAAACTTCAAAAAATTGGATTAAATATATTGAAGTAAAAAAAGGAGACACCTACTACAGTATCGCAAAAAAAAATGCATTACCCATAAACCGATTATATCGCTACAATGAGTGTAATTCTGATACTGTGTTAAAAATTGGGACAAATATTTATTTACAACCCAAACGATCAAAAGGATCATCAAAACATCATGTATTTCAAAAAGGAGATGATCTTTATCGAATTTCTCAAGAGTATGGTATAAAACTAAAAGACATATATCGTAGGAATAACTGGTCAATTGATCATGTCCCTCAAATAGGTGACAAGATTTATCTTAGAGGGAAAAGAAGGGTATAACTTTTTCATCCAAAATCTACTTACACAATCTAGTGGGTAAACTACAATTCGTTTATTCGGTAAAATTGAAAATGATTTTTCAGCATCAAATTAAGAGTGAATTCCTTTACTTCATTATAGTTTTCGTGTTCGGTATTAACCAAAGAAGCAAGAAAAGATAATTAAAATCCTATTTTATCAAAAAAAAGTAAATGAGGGTTTTAGGAGTTAAAATGCATTTTTTTTGAATCGCTACCCCTATAAAATTGAATAAATAAATATAAAAACTATTAAAATAAATTTTATACCCTTAAAAAAAGGGGTGTGTAATGTTGTTTTTATAGTAAAAAAATAATTTTGAGGCTCATTTTTAGGGGGTAGTTTGCTTTTTTTTTAGAACCATCGTATTTTTGCACCCTTGTTTTAATAAAATGGAGAAAACTAGACCCATGAAAATCGAAAAAAGATGGATTGCCTCCTTCGCCTTAGTAGCGTTGGTTTCAACTATTGCCCTTTTTTGGCCTGAGGCCAAACAAACCCCAGAGATGCTTCAAAATTTTTTAACGGACGGAGCAATTAACTTCTCCGATACAGCATGGGTGCTCACATCTTCTTGTTTAGTATTTTTAATGACCCCAGGATTATCCTTTTTTTACGGAGGTATGGTTGGGAAAAAGAATGTAATATCCACGATGTTGCAATCATTTATCTGTATGGGCGTTGTTTCGCTTATATGGGTAGTTTTGGGATTTAGCTTGTCCTTTGGAGAATCAATAACAATAACAATTGGAGAATCGGAGTATGGTATTGTGGGGAATCCATTTACATATAATTTTTTCAATTATGTTGGAACTCTTCCGCACAAGGAAATGGCCTCTACAATTCCGTTTATTCTTTTTGCAATTTTTCAAATGAAGTTTGCAATCATCACTCCCGCAATTGTAACAGGATCTTTTGCTGAGCGAATGAGATTTATTTCATACATGATTTTTATTTCCTTATTTGTAATCATTATATACGGTCCATTATGTCATATGGTATGGCACCCGCAAGGCCTTTTAGGAAATTATTTTGGAGTTAAAGATTTTGCTGGAGGAACAGTAGTACACATGTCAGCAGGTTTTGCCGCACTAGCTGGTGCAATTATTTTAGGAAAACGAAGAAATGCAGGGCACACTCCAACAAATATTCCATTTGTTCTTCTTGGAACAGGTATGCTTTGGTTTGGGTGGTTTGGATTCAACGCAGGATCTGCCTTTGGATCAAGTGGAGATGCTGCAATTGCTTTTATAACTACCAATACAGCTTCAGCTGCTGCGATGTTAACATGGATATTTTTCGATCGAATTAATGGAAGAAAAGTTTCAGCACTCGGAGCGTGTATTGGAGCCGTAGTTGGATTAGTAGCCATTACACCTGCAGCAGGCTTTGTAACTGTGCCAGAGGCTATTTTCTTTGGGTTTATGACGGCAATCGTCTCAAACTCTGTGGTGAACTGGAAATCAATGAAAAGATTAGATGATACATTAGATGTATTCGCTTGTCATGGTGTTGGTGGAATAATGGGTATGATACTCACTGCTATTTTCGCTCACCCAAGTCCAGATGAAATTACAGATGGCGTTAGTTTATTACACGGACCTAATGGTGAATTAGGATGGGGGATATTTGGTCATCACATGGCTGCCTTAGTGCTCGTGTCAATATTCACCTTTGGAGGAGCTTGGTTGTTATATAAAATTACAGACAAAATCATACCATTAAGAGTTTCTGAAGAAGCAGAGGATATGGGATTAGATCTTTCTCAGCATGACGAGCAAATGGATCCAGAATCTGAAACATCAATTGAATAATATCACTTTCTTTTCCTTGAAATAAGGCGGTTAAAGTCGCATTAAAAAGAGATGAGAGAAAATTATTTTAGCTCACTATAAGCAAACTTTTCGCTTTCATTATGCAATCGATCAACTGCAGTTACAGCATATTGGTAGCATTTTTCAACAGAAGCGGAAGAATCAATAAAAGAAGTTTCTTTTTGAATACTAATGATTTTATTGGATAAGTTTAAATTAATCGACTCCCCTTCATTAAAACGATATACCACATAATATGCTGCCGAGTCTTGCGATGATTCATATTTCGGGGCTCTCCATTTCAATGTGATTTGTTCATCTTTTAAACGGGCTTTAAATCGCAAAGGCTCACTAGGAGCAACACTATCCAGCCAAGTCATTGCAGGGATAAGTGAAGGATATTTGTATATTGACTCACTAATGGTTTGTTGAAAATTTTGATGATTGCTTACAAAAGCTTTTGCTCTAAAATAAATGCTACCTTGAACCTTATCATTACTTCGTGAGATTCCCACCTGTTTAATAAGCTCATCGGTCCCAAAACTTCGCCTATTCCGTGTGTCTAACTTATAAATCGCATGCCCCACATAAAGATGCCTTTCAATTTCGTGAGCCGTCCACCAATTAATCAAGTGATTGAAATTCGCAAATTGATTAGAAGTACTCCAATACAATTGAGGAGCCATATAGTCAACCCAATTTTGCTCTATCCACAATTTAGTATCGCAATATAAGTTGTCAAAACTCGTTTGGCCGCTGTTTGTATAACTTCCCATTGGATCTTGCTTTTTATTTCTCCAAATCGCAAGTGGACTCACGCCGAATTTGACATACGCTTTTTCCTTTTTTATTGTTTGGTTGACCTCTTGAATAAGCAAATTAATGTTGTCTCTTCGCCAGTTGTGAATATCATCGCAACCGCGAGCATATTTTTGAAATTCTTTTTCATCTGGAATAGATTCACCTTCAATAGAGTATGGATAAAAATAATCGTCAAAATGTACGCCATCAATATCATAATTTTGAACCACCTCCTTTACGATGTCGCAAATGTATTTTCGCACCTCAGGGATTCCAGGGTTATAATAAACCGAATTACCATATTGAAAAAACCATTCTGGTTTTCTTTTAGTAATATGATCATCAGCAACACTCGAAAATCGAATGTGAGAAACAGCTCTAAATGGATTAAACCAAGCATGGAACTCCATATTTCTTTTATGACATTCTTCAACCATAAAGGCCAAAGGATCAAAATCATTGTCAGGAGCCTTTCCTTGAGTTCCTGTTAACCATTCACTCCATGGAGAAAATTCACTTTTGTAAAAAGCATCGGAGGAGGCCCTAACCTGCCCAATAACAGCATTAATTGAATTTGCCTCAAAATCATTAATTATTTGCATGAACTCCTCTTTTTGCTGAGCAGAGGTTAATCCTCGTTTACTTGGCCAATCCAAGTTAGTAAAGGTTGTGATCCACGCCGATCTCAATTCACGTTTGGGGTGTTTTAATGCAAACATTTCCTCCATAGATAGCGACGTATTTGCAACTTCGAGGGGTTTAACAGCAGAAGGTTTTCCACCATGCTTTTTTCCACTCGTTAAGAAGCTTGTACATCCCAAGGCTAAAATTACACTAGCTAAAATCTGAAGTTTTCTCATATTCCTTAATTGCAAATTTACTTTTGAGGAATATAAAAACCCAATAGAGACATAGAATGTTTTGAACATGTAAACGTGAGGATTTTTAAATAAAATTTATGCAGAATGAACACACGTTTAATGTAAGAGAGGAATCATAAAAGATCGATTTTTTTTGTGTGAAACGATAAATTTAATTTCCAATATGCTGTCAAATTTTCGTAAAAAGATCGTTCGAACCGACAATTAGGCACTTGTAACTCTTTGATCCTGACGTAAATTCATTTAATTGAGCTAAAAATAAAAATGGAACACGCTTTGACCGCATAGCATCAGCCGAAACCAAATGTAGATATACTATGAACTTTAACAACTTTACCATAAAATCACAAGAAGCTATTCAACGAGCACAGCAAATTGCTGTAAGCCATGGAACAAGCACAATTGATCTGGGTTATCTATTAAAAGGTTCTTTTGAAGTAGATACTAATGTAATTCCATTTCTTTTCAAGAAGATAGGGGCTAACTTTTCTGCTGTAGATAAAGCATTAGATCGCATTCTTCAAAATTATCCCAAAGCAACAGGAACAAGTCCAAATCTATCTCGCTTTGCAAACGAAGCCTTGAATAAAGCCGCTAATTTTGCGGAAGAATTAAAGGATGAATATGTTTCTATCGAGCATCTACTTTACGGGTTCATGAATACCTCAGATGATGCTTCACAATTATTAAAAGACATGGGTTTCAATGAAAAAGCATTGAGAGCCGCTATTAAAGAGTTAAGAAAAGGAGAGAAGGTTACCTCAAAATCGCAGGAAGACACCTATAATGCATTAGAAAAATATGCGAAAAATTTAAATAAGTTAGCCAAAGATGGAAAATTGGATCCCGTTATTGGTCGAGATGATGAAATTCGAAGAGTTTTGCAAATATTGTCTCGAAGAACAAAGAACAATCCTATTCTAATTGGGGAGCCAGGAGTAGGTAAAACGGCAATAGCCGAGGGTATAGCCCATAGAATAATTAATGGAGACATTCCGGAGAACTTAAAAAACAGACGCTTTTACTCCCTTGATATGGGGGCTTTAATTGCAGGGGCAAAATACAAAGGTGAATTCGAAGAACGATTAAAATCAGTTGTAAAAGAAGTCACCTCCAGTGACGGTGATATTATATTATTTATTGATGAAATTCACACGCTTGTAGGTGCAGGTGGAGGAGAAGGAGCTATGGATGCGGCGAATATCCTCAAGCCTGCACTAGCCAGAGGAGAACTCCGATCCATTGGAGCCACAACCTTAAATGAATATCAAAAATACTTTGAGAAAGATAAAGCCTTAGAAAGAAGATTTCAAAAAGTTTTGGTAGATGAACCTCAAACAGAAGATGCGATTTCCATCTTACGGGGGATTAAAGAAAAGTATGAAACCCATCATAAGGTTCAAATAAAAGACGAAGCGATTATTGCTGCAGTAGAATTATCACAACGCTACATTAGTGATCGCTTTTTACCCGATAAAGCAATTGATCTCATTGATGAAGCGGCTTCCAAACTTCGAATGGAAATTAATTCCAAACCAGAAGAGTTAGAACTTATAGAGCGTAAAATCCTTCAGTTAGAAATTGAAAGAGAAGCTATAAAACGTGAAGGAGCAAGTGCCAAACTAAATAATATAAAATCTGAATTAGCCGAACTAAATGATCAAAAAAATGAATTAAAGGCGAAGTGGGAAGCGGAACGTGAAGTGATTGATGGTATTCAATCAACAAAAGAAAACATCGAAAAATATAAGTTGGAAGCCGAGCAGGCAGAACGATCAGGTGATTATGGCAAAGTCGCAGAACTTCGTTATGGAAAAATTAAAGAAGCCAATGAGCAATTAGAGAAATTGAAACATCAATTGGCCAAAATCCAGAGCGCAGAAAAATTAGTGAAAGAAGAGGTGGATTCTGAAGAAATAGCCGATGTGATTAGTAAATGGACTGGGATTCCCGTAACCAGACTCGTAGAAGCAGAGGTAGAAAAACTGCTGAAATTAGAAGAAGAATTACACAAAACAGTGGTAGGGCAAGAAGAAGCCATTTCAGCTGTATCTGATGCTGTAAGAAGAAATCGAGCCGGGCTTCAAGATACCCAAAGACCCATAGGCTCTTTTATTTTTCTAGGAACTACCGGAGTAGGGAAAACAGAATTAGCAAAAGCATTGAGTGAATATCTTTTCAATGATCGTAATGCTATGATTCGAATTGATATGAGTGAATATCAGGAGAAGCACTCAGTTTCTAGGTTAGTAGGATCACCTCCCGGTTACGTGGGTTACGATGAAGGTGGGCAACTTACCGAAGCCGTAAGAAGAAAACCTTACTCTGTTGTTCTTTTTGATGAAATAGAAAAAGCTCATCCTGATGTATTTAATACACTTCTTCAGGTACTTGATGATGGACGATTAACCGATAATAAAGGACGTGTGGTTAATTTTAAAAATACCATATTGATATTAACCTCTAACATTGGGTCCCATATTATTCATGGGAATTATGAAAACGTAAAACCCAGAGAACTAGAACGCGTAGCAGAAAAAACCAAAGTAGAGGTTTTTAACTTACTCAAGCAAACCATGCGTCCAGAGTTTTTAAATCGAATTGACGAAACCATCATGTTTACACCTTTAAATAGGGAAGAAATTGCAGGAATTGTTAAAATTCTATTTAAGGAAATTCAAGACCGTTTGGCTCAACAAAATATTACTTTACAAGCCACGGAGTATGCTTTTGAGGAACTAGCAAAGCTAGGGTATGATCCTCAATTTGGTGCACGACCTTTAAAAAGAGTACTTCAAAACAAAGTGCTAAACGAACTCTCTAAATTAATTCTAAAGCAAGAAGTACATCCAGGAAGTACGATTACTTTAGATGTGTTCGAAGAAGGAAAATTTGTATTTCGTCCAAATGCTGGCGATGTCAAATCAGATGATATATCTAAGCTTTAGGATCTTACGAAAGCTGAAGAGAGAAAATCATAAAAAAGACCAATTATACTTTGGTCTTTTTTTATAACCTGTTTTTACAAAACAAAAACATTTAACCTAAAGTCGTTAAAAGTAGAGGTACACAAATTGAAATTCCCACAACGGCTATTAGGCCTAGTACAAATTGGATAACAACATCGTTAAATCGAGTTTGATTGGATTTTTGAAATAAAGGGGTGTCGTTCTTGCTCATATCTTTTTCTTTACCTGATTTCATTTACATAATGTTAAAACAGGGAAAAAGACACAGAGAAAATAAAGAATAAAGCGAAAAATATGGGGGAGAGGAGTTTAATCGCTATACAGAGATGTATAGCGTTAAAAGAATTCTAATGTTAATTAATACATTAAAATAACGCACTAATCATTAAAGGCAAACCAACAATAATAACCATTAAACAAACAATAGCAATAAAAGCTCTAATACTATAACTAGTTACCTCAATGCTCTTATTGAAGCTAGAGTCTGCTCTAAAAATAAAGTCTCTCTTTTTCATAACTCATTTCACATTCATTAATACTAACGAAACATTTTCTTAAAGGTTATTTAACAATGACATGTTTTTCTCTATTTTGACCATAAGAAAGAAAATTATTGACTGGAGTGTGTTTTTTTACTGGTTTTACTTTGGTGGAAAAAAAACAAATTATATATTTGCCCTCCCGTTACAAAACGGACTTCTTACAAAAACGGGCGATTAGCTCAGCTGGTTCAGAGCACCTGCCTTACAAGCAGGGGGTCGTAGGTTCGAATCCTACATCGCCCACATAAAAGGTCACAAGAAATTGTGACCTTTTTTTGTGGTTTAAGATGTTGGGTTCGAACCGTAAGAGGTTCGTTCTGAGGAGTGAAACGACGAACATATGAGCCAAATTATTGATGAAATAAAGACCTTCAAATGGTTTTAGAGTCAGAGAACTCCTCCATGGTTAAGCTATAGATGAAAGCGGTATAGGGCAGATATTTTAAATCCAAGCGCATTTGACATGGAGTAATTTAAAGGAGTTCTTTGGTCTCCTGGATACCAACCTAACATTCCAAATGGTGTTTTATCGTGATCCGCAAATACACTATAATCATACATTGAATAAACGCCTTTTAATTTTATAATTAACGATTCCTTGAATAAGTCCAGTTGAAAGTATGCGGCAATTTCATTTGATGAAGTATGAACATATGCTTCACCTTCGTAATCATAATCCT
>MDTD01163811.1_pt1 | contig 24228 bp, 22 predicted proteins | sample 811221 | NCBI WGS metagenome assembly MDTD01 (sample SAMN05326646, study PRJNA326480) | marine metagenome | isolation source: seawater | place: Pacific Ocean: South West | collected 2011 | reverse complement strand
TCGTTTACACCGAGGGGGTCAAAGGTTCGAGTCCTTTACTGCCCACCAAAAAAATGGGGGTGTAGCTCAGTTGGTTAGAGCGCCTGCCTGTCACGCAGGAGGCCGCGGGTTCGAGTCCCGTCACTCCCGCCATTATTCATTGATAATGGTTCTCAAAAAATTAAATTAGCAAATGTTTAAGCCCTTATTTGCGTGACTAAATTGCACTGTATTTAGAGTGAAAAAAAAATATAAGACACCCAATGATTATTAATGCTTTTAATCTTTATAAATTTATCTATAATGGGATTCTTTTCAGAATTAGTCCATTCAAATATTTAGTAATTTAACAACAAAATTATGCTAGCGGAATTTTTAAACGATTATTTATCAATTATAATTTTTTTAGTTATTGCATTGGTACTAAGTATTGGATTTATTTTTATAAACTTTATTTTTTCACCAAAAAACCCTGACCCTGAAAAATTATCTACTTATGAATGTGGTTTTGAAGCTTTCAATGACTCAAGAATGGAATTTGATGTCAGATTTTATTTAGTAGCTATTTTATTTATTATATTTGATCTAGAGATAGCATTTCTCTTTCCATGGGCAATTTCATTGGGAACGATTGGCATTTTTGGTTTCATATCTATGATGATTTTTTTATTTATCCTAACAATTGGATTTATTTATGAGTGGAAAAAGGGAGCACTTGATTGGGAATAAAATATGAATCTAAATGAAAGAGAAAAACAAATACCTGATGAGTTCAAAGAATTAGCCAAAGATTTTAGTGAAAAGGGTTTTATAACCACATCTTTTGATAATTTAGTTAATTGGGCAAGGACAGGATCACTTCATTGGATGACTTTTGGATTAGCATGTTGCGCTGTTGAAATGATGCAAACTTCAATGCCCAGATATGATTTAGAAAGATTTGGTGCTGCACCTAGAGCTTCACCAAGACAATCAGATGTAATGATAGTTGCTGGAACATTAACAAATAAGATGGCACCTGCTTTAAGAAAAGTATATGACCAAATGCCAGAACCAAGATATGTCATTTCTATGGGTAGTTGCGCAAATGGTGGAGGTTATTACCACTATTCTTATTCAGTTGTTAGAGGTTGCGATAGAGTTGTTCCTGTGGATGTCTATGTACCAGGATGTCCTCCTTCAGCCGAAGCATTATTATACGGAATCTTGCAGTTACAAAAAAAAATTAGAAATAAAGGTTCAATAGAAAGATAACTAAATGAACAATTTACTTGATTTAGAAAAAAAAATTAATTCTGAGCTTGCTACTAAAATTAAACTTAGTGAAATAAAACACAATCAATTATATTTAAATATAGAATGTGAGAATTTAATTGATGTTTTAGTTTTTCTGAAAAGTAGTAATTTTGCAAAGTTTCGACAATTAGTTGATATAACAGCTGTTGATTATCCAGAGGAGAACGAAAGATTTAAACTAATTTATTTGTTATTAAGTCATGAACACAATAGTAGAATTATTTTAAGTTATTCAATAAACGAAAAAGAGGTAATTCCCTCAGTCACAGAAATTTTTCCATCCGCAAATTGGATGGAAAGAGAAGTTTTTGATATGTATGGAATAAAATTTAAAGATCATCCTGACCTAAGAAGAATTCTCACAGATTACAATTTTGAGGGATTTCCTCTAAGAAAAGATTTTCCTTTAACTGGTCATAATGAGGTTAGGTATAGTGAAGATGAAAAAAAAGTTATCTATGAGCCCGTAAAATTAGAACAAAATTATAGAAATTTTGACTATGAGAGTCCTTGGGAGGGAACGAAATATATTAAAGAGGTAAATAAAAAAAATGGCTAAAGAAAAAAAAACTCTAAATTTAAATTTTGGGCCACAGCATCCAGCTGCTCATGGTGTACTTAGATTGATATTAGAGCTAGATGGAGAAGTTGTTGAGAAGGCAGATCCACACATTGGTTTGTTGCATAGGGGTACAGAAAAACTAATTGAACATAAAACTTATGCCCAAGCAGTTCCATATTTTGATAGACTTGATTATGTTGCTCCTATGAACCAAGAGCATGCTTTTGCATTAGCTGTAGAAAAAATTTTAAATATAGAAGTTCCAATAAGAGGTCAATTTATTAGAGTAATTTTTTGTGAAATTGGAAGAATATTAAGTCATATTTTAAATGTAACGACGCAAGCTATGGACGTTGGCGCTCTAACACCAACTTTATGGGGTTTTGAGGAGAGAGAAAAATTAATGGGTTTCTACGAAAGAGTATCTGGCTCTAGATTGCATGCAAATTATTTTAGACCCGGTGGAGTTCATCAAGATTTACCAAGAGGTTTAGTGGAAGATATTGCAAAATTTTGTGAACAATTTCCAAAAATAATTAATGATTTAGAAACTTTGCTTACAGACAATAGAATTTTCAAACAAAGAAATGTTGATATTGGAATTGTGTCCAAACAAGATGCTCTAGATTATTCTTTCTCAGGAGTAATGCTACGGGGTTCTGGTGTTGCTTGGGATTTAAGAAAATCTCAACCTTACGATTGCTATGAACAACTAGAATTTAAAGTTCCAATTGGTAAAAATGGAGACTGTTATGATAGATACTTATGTAGAATAGAAGAAATGAGAGAGAGTGTAAACATAATCAATCAATGTTTGGTAAAATTACCAAAAGGTCCAATTAAAACACAAGATGCAAAGGTTACGCCGCCAGCAAAAAAAGAATTAAAAAATTCCATGGAAGCTTTAATACATCATTTTAAATTATTCACTGAAGGATATAGGGTAGAAAAAGACGAAATATACACTTCTGTTGAAGCTCCAAAAGGTGAATTTGGGGTATATTTAATTTCAGATGGTTCTAATAAACCCTATAAGTGCAAAATAAAAGCGCCAGGTTTTTCACATCTTCAAGCAATGGATTATTTAATCAAAGGACATATGTTGGCTGATGTTCCTGCAGTTCTAGGTTCAATGGATATAGTTTTTGGGGAGGTTGATCGATGAGCGTAAAAAAAGTATCTAAAGATCAGCCTGAAAAATTTGAATTCAACAAAGATAGTCTTAACATAGCTAATAAAATTATTTTGAATTATCCCAAAGGCAAACAACAAAGTGCAGTAATGGCACTTCTATATATAGCACAAAGACAAAATGATAATTGGATACCTTTATCAGCAATGAAATATATAGCTAAATATTTAGAAATGCCTTATATAAAAGTTTATGAGGTAGCAACATTTTATACAATGTATAATTTAGCTCCTGTAGGAAAATATTTTTTTCAAGTTTGTACCACAACACCGTGTATGCTTAGGGGCGCTTATAAACTTGTTGATGTTTGTAAGAATAAAATTACCCAAAATGAGAATGAAGTTTCTGATGATGGAGATATATCTTGGATGGAAGTTGAGTGTTTAGGAGCATGTGTAAATGCACCGATGATACAGATTAACGATGATTACTTCGAAGATCTAGATGAGAAAAAATTAGAAAAAATAATTGAAAATATAAAAAAGGGACAGAATATTGAACCTGGTTCATACAAGGGAAGAAAAAGTTCAGAACCAGAAAATAATAGAATTACACTAATGGATAGTAAAAATGCTTGAAGACAAAGATAGAATTTTTAAAAATTTATATAATGACTTTGGTGCAGATCTAAAGTCTGCTAAAGAAAGAGGTGACTGGGTAAACACCAAAGATATCTGTCAAAAAGGAAGAGATTGGATAATTAATGAGATTAAGGATTCTCAATTAAGAGGCAGGGGTGGTGCAGGATTCCCAACTGGATTAAAATGGTCATTTGCACCCAAAGAAGTTGGAAACAGACCTCATTATTTAGTCATTAATGCTGATGAGTCCGAACCTGGTACATGCAAGGATAGGGATATTTTAAGATTTGAGCCTCATAAATTAATAGAAGGTTGTTTAATTTCATCATACGCAGTTAATGCTCATATTTGTTATATATACATAAGAGGAGAGTACATAAATGAGGGTGCTAAACTTCAAAAAGCAGTTGATGAGGCTTATAAAGACGGTTTAATAGGAAAAAATTCTTCCGGTACAGGCTGGGACTTAGATATTTATCTGCATTATGGTGCCGGCGCCTATATATGTGGAGAGGAAACAGCTTTATTAGAGAGTCTTGAAGGTAAAAAAGGTCAACCAAGACTTAAGCCGCCATTTCCAGCATTAATTGGATTATATGGATGTCCTACAATAATTAATAATGTAGAAACTATATCAGTTGTACCTACTATATTGAGAAGAGGTGCAAAATGGTTTTCATCACTTGGACGAGAAAGAAATACTGGTACTAAAATTTATTGTATTTCAGGAAACGTAAATAACCCTTGTAATGTAGAAGAAGAAATGGGCGTTCCTTTAAAAGACTTAATAGAAAAACATGCCGGTGGCGTTGTTGGTGGCTGGGATAATCTTAAAGCTGTTATACCAGGTGGATCTTCTATGCCGTTATTACCAAAACATATATGTGATACAATTAAAATGGATTTTGACTCATGTATCGAAAATAAAACAGGATTAGGAACAGCAGGTATTGTTGTAATTAATAACGATCAAGACATCATTAAATGTATGGCAAGAATTGCAAGATTTTACAAACATGAAAGTTGTGGTCAATGTACCCCATGTAGAGAAGGCTCTGGCTGGATGTGGAGAATGTTAGAGAGAATGGCTAAAGGAGAGGCGTCTAGAGAAGAAGTTGACATGCTGATGGATGTTACAAAGCAAATTGAGGGACATACAATTTGTGCATTTGGAGAAGGATCATCTTGGCCAGTTCAAGGTTTGCTTAGACATTTTAAAAAAGAAATTGAGCAAAGAAATAACTTCAATCCATTAGTAAACACTGGTCAAAAAAATCCATATTTAGTTGACCAACATTTATTAGAAAAAGAAAATGCTTAAATTAAAAGTTAATAATAAAGAAATTGAAATAGAAGAGGGTCTAACTGTCCTTCAAGCCTGTGAACAAGCTGGATATGAAATTCCTAGATTTTGTTATCATGAAAAATTATCTATTGCTGGAAATTGTAGAATGTGTCTAGTTGAAATAGAAAAATCTCCTAAACCTATAGCATCTTGCGCAATGCCTGCAACTGATGGAATGAATATTAAAACAAATACAAGTATGGTTGAAAAAGCTAGAAAAGGTGTTATGGAATTTTTATTAGTAAATCATCCATTAGACTGTCCAGTATGTGATCAAGGTGGTGAGTGTGATCTTCAAGATCAATCAATGTTTTATGGTGTAGATAAATCAAGATTTAAAGAGAATAAAAGATTAGTGCCCGAAAAATACATGGGTCCTTTAATCAAAACTCAAATGACAAGATGTATTCATTGCACAAGATGTATTAGATTTGCAACAGAAGTTGCGGGAGTACCTGAGCTAGGTGCAATTGGTAGAGGTGAGAATATGCAGATTACTACCTATTTAGAAAAAGCAATGGACTCAGAATTATCTGCTAATGTAATAGACCTTTGTCCAGTTGGTGCGCTTACATCAAAGCCATATGTTTTCGAAGCAAGACCATGGGAATTAAAAAAAACCGAGTCGATTGATGTAATGGATGCTGTTGGATCTAATATAAGAGTAGATACATATGGATGGGAAGTAAAAAGAGTTCTGCCAAGAATAAATGAAGATATTAATGAAGAATGGATTTCCGATAAAACTAGATATTCTTGTGATGGATTAAAGTATCAAAGATTAGACTCACCATTTATAAAAGAGGGAAATAAATTTAAAAAAATTTCATGGAATTCAGCATATGATATTTTGAAAACAAAAATTGAGAACACTAACTCAAATAAGATTGGATGTTTTACAGGAGATTTAACAAACATGGAAACTTGTTATGCTGCAAAAGAACTTTTTAACAAAGTTTTAAAATCAACCATGACTGAGTCGAGATGTGAAAATTATTATGTAAATTATTCAGAAAAACAAAATTATAGATTTAATTCTAGTATTACAGGTATTGAAGAGTCAGATCTTATTTTGATTATTGGTGCAAATCCTAGATATGAAGCGACTATGTTAAATAGCAGAATAAGAAAAGCTTATTTAAAATCCAAATTGCCAATATACTCATTAAACGATATTGGTGATCAAACATATCCTTATAAAATACTTGAAAATTCCTCAAATTTTATTCGAGATATTATAGAAGGTCGAAATGAGTTATCAGAAAAAATAATTCAATCTCTAAAACCAATAATTATTATTGGACAGTCTGTTTTAAAAATTAAATCAGGAAAATATATATTTGAAGAATTTAAGAAATATTTAATTACTCATAATAAAATTAATAAAGAGTGGAATGCTTTAAATATTTTGTCAAAAGATGCATCTACTGTAGGATCTTATGATTTAACATTATTTAGTTCTGATAATGGTAGCAACTTGCTTTTAGAAAAATTACAAGAAAACTCTATTGATCTACTATTCCTGATAGGTCAAGATAAAATTAAAATAAATAAAAAAGATTTATTTGTAATTTATATCGGATCACATGGGGACGAAGGTGCAAAAAACTCAGATTTGATTTTGCCCGGATCCGCCTATACTGAGCAAGATGGTTATTATACAAATTTAGAAGGCAGAATTCAAAAAGCTTATAAAGCTTCTTATCCAACTGAGCTAGCAAAAGAGGATTGGGAAATTTTAAACGAAATTTCCAATATTTTAAGAGGTAAACATTTATTTAAAGATAAAGAGGAACTTATCGATAGTATGTTTAACTACCTTAACCAAACACGAAAAGAAGAATATACTTTAACTAAATTTGATTTTGTTAGTGAAGAAATATCAGTTAACGATATTGATTATTATTTCTCTAATGTAATAGCAAAAAACTCAAAAACTATGTCTGAATGTAGATCTTTACGTTCAAACTTAGGAAAAACTGGAACCGATGGTTAATAATGAATAGTTTATACATTTTATTTAATGAAGTTTATAAGATATTATTTTTATTGATCCCTGTTTTAGTAACTGTTGCAATGATAGTCTGGCTAGACAGAAGAGTTTGGGCTTTGGTGCAAAAAAGAAGAGGCCCAAATGTTGTTGGCCCTTTTGGATTACTCCAATCATTAGCTGATGCATTAAAATACATTTTTAAAGAAATAATAATTCCCGCAAGTTCAAATAAAGTAATTTTCATTCTAGCACCTATAATCACTATGACATTAGCTCTTGTTGCATGGGCTGTAATACCGTTTAGTGAAAATTTAGTTTTAGCAGATATAAATGTTGGGATATTATATTTATTTGCTGTTTCTTCTCTTGGCGTTTATGGAATTATAATGGGTGGGTGGGCATCCAATTCTAAATATCCTTTCCTAGGTGCTATCAGATCAGCTGCTCAAATGGTGTCTTATGAAGTTTCAATTGGAGTTATTATTATAAATGTTTTGTTGTGTGTTGGTTCTTTAAACCTGAATGATATAGTTTTAGCACAAAAAGATATGTGGTTTGTGTTACCACTTTTTCCAATGTTTGTTATTTTTTTTATTTCAGCTCTAGCGGAAACTAACAGACCACCTTTTGATTTACCAGAGGCTGAAGCAGAATTAGTTGCTGGTTATCAAACTGAATATTCAGGTATGATGTATGCTATGTTTTGGCTAGGAGAATATGCAAATATTTTATTGATGTGTGCAATGGGATCAATATTATTTTTAGGAGGTTGGTTACCACCATTAGATATTGAAACCTTAAAATTTGTTCCAGCTCCAATTTGGCTAATTTTTAAAATTTTATTTTTATTTATTCTTTTTGCTCTAGTTAAAGCTATTGTTCCAAGATATAGATATGACCAATTAATGAAGTTAGGTTGGAAAATATTTTTACCGTTTTCTTTAATTTGGGTTGTGTTAACTGCGGGATACTTGCTTTATTTTAACTTATTACCGGTACAATCATGAAATTAGCTAGATTACTAAAAACTATATTCATGATAGATTTTGCCACTGGACTGTTAATTGCAATTAAAGAGGTTTTTAAATCCAAAAAAACTATAAATTATCCATTTGAAAAAGGTCAAGTTAGTCCAAGAGCAAGAGGTGAGCATGCTTTAAGAAGATATCCCAATGGAGAGGAAAGATGTATAGCCTGTAAACTTTGTGAAGCAGTATGCCCTGCTCAAGCAATCACAATTGAGTCTTCGGAAAGAGAGGATGGTAGTAGAAAAACCACTAGATATGACATTGACATGCTTAAATGTATCTATTGTGGTTTGTGTGAGGAGTCTTGTCCAGTAGATGCGATTGTTCAAGGTCCAAATTTTGAATTTGCCACAGAAACTCGAGAGGAACTTTATTACAATAAAGAGAAACTTTTAGAAAATGGAGATAGGTGGGAAAATATACTTGCTGCAAATATAAAGGCAGACAATCCCTATAGATAATAATGATAGCTCACGCTGTATTTTTTTATTTTTTTTCGTTTATTGCTATTGTTTCAGCAATAATGGTTACAGCCGCTAGAAATACAGTTCACTCAGTATTTTTTTTGATATTAGATTTTATCAGTATTTCATGCCTGTTTATTATGATTGGTGCAGAATTCTTAGGAATGATTATGCTTATCGTCTATGTAGGTGCTGTTGCAGTATTATTTCTATTTGTTGTAATGATGTTAAATGTTGCCCAACAAAAAAATCAATGGTTTGGATCATCTAAAAGTAGTTCTCATATTCCAATTGGTTTATTGGTAAGTTTAATAATTTTCGTTGAATTGATTATTGTTGTAGGAGGATGGAAATACAAGCCTGACCTGCTAAATTCATCTACAATTGCTATTTCAAACACAATCTCAAACACTCATTCATTAGGAAATGTGTTATATACAGATTATATTCACTTATTCCAGATTTCAGGAATGATTTTGCTGGTAGCTATGATCGGAGCTATAGTCTTAACCTTTAGAGAGCGACCTGGATTAAAAAGACAAAGTTATATTAAACAAATTTCAAGAGAAAGAAAAGATGGTGTTCAAGTAGTAGAAGTAGAAAGTAATAAAGGAGTAAAAATTGATGTTTGAAATCGGATTAGGACACTATTTAACTCTTGGAGCAATAATATTTACCATTGGTTTAGTTGGAATTTTTTTAAATAGAAAAAATGTAATAGTGCTTTTAATGAGCATTGAACTGATTCTATTAGCAGTAAATATAAACTTAGTATCATTTTCGATATTTATAAATGATTTAAGTGGTCAAATTTTTACATTATTTATCTTAACTGTTGCTGCTGCAGAGGCAGCTATCGGTTTGGCAATTATTGTAGTTTATTTTAGAAATGCTGGAACAATTAGAGTCGAGGATATAGAGAAACTTAAAGGATAATATGGAAAAATTAATAATTTTTTTACCATTATTAGCAGCAATAGTTTCTGGATTTTTTGGAAATAAAATTGGAAATAAATCTTCTCAAATAATTACAAGTTTATTTGTTTCTATATCTGCCTTTTTATCAATTTATATCTTCTATGATGTAATTATAAACGGTTACTCAAATAATGTTTTAATTACAAAATGGATTACCTCAGGAATGCTTGATGTAAATTGGTCGATAAAAATTGATCAACTATCTGCTGTAATGTTAGTAGTTGTAACTTTAGTCTCTGCAATAGTTCATATTTATTCGATAGGATATATGTCTAATGATCCTCATCAACCAAGATTTATGTCATATTTATCTCTCTTTACTTTTGCAATGTTAGTTTTGGTTACTTCAGATAATTTTCTACAATTATTTTTTGGTTGGGAAGGTGTTGGTCTTTGCTCTTATTTTTTAATTGGTTTTTGGTATAAAAAGCCTACAGCCAATGCTGCCGCCATAAAAGCATTTATTGTTAATAGGGTAGGTGATTTTGGTTTTGCACTAGGAATATTTTTGGTTTTTTATATTTTTGGATCTGTTAATTACGAAGAGGTCTTCAGAAAGGTATATTTATATACAGATAATAATTTAAATTTTTTAGGTTTAGAACTTAATTCAATAAATTTAATTTGTTTCTTATTGTTTATTGGAGCTATGGGTAAATCTGCGCAAATTTTTTTGCATACTTGGTTACCAGATGCAATGGAAGGTCCAACCCCTGTTTCTGCATTAATTCATGCGGCTACTATGGTTACTGCCGGAGTTTTCTTAGTGGTAAGATGTTCCCCTATTTACGAATATTCACCAGTTATATTAAATTTTATAACAATTATAGGAATGTCCACGGCATTTTTTGCAGCAACTATTGCCTTAGTTCAAAACGATATTAAAAAAATAATAGCATATTCTACATGTAGTCAACTGGGTTACATGTTTTTTGCAACAGGTGTTGGAGCTTACAATATTGCTATGTTTCATCTTTTTACACACGCTTTTTTTAAAGCATTACTATTTTTAGGCGCTGGTTCTGTTATCCACTCATTTCATGATGAACAAGATATAAATAAAATGGGAGGAGTTTATAAGCACTTACCATATACTTATTTGTTAATGATAATTGGCACATTAGCTTTAACTGGATTTCCTTTCTTATCTGGATTTTATTCAAAAGACTTAATAATAGAATTTGCTTATTTAAAAGGAAGTGCAGTTGGATATTATGCTTGTGGAATAGGAATATTTACAGCGGTTTTAACTTCAATTTATTCATGGAGATTAATATTTAAAACATTTCATGGTGAATATAACAACAATTCTCAACCAATTTCGAGTATGCATGAATCTCCATTGGTTATGTTGGCTCCATTATTGATTTTAGCAATTGGTTCAATATTTGCAGGATTTATTTTCAAAGATTTATTTATGGGTTATGGTTCTTTTGCTAATTTTTGGAGTGGATCGATTTTATTTTTGGAGCCATTAACGACTGAACATCCGCCTAAATATATATTATTTCTCACACCAGTGTTAGTTACAATTGCTATACCACTCAGCTATTATATATTTTTGAAGAATAAATCAATTCTCGAAGGTTTTATTAAATCAAATCAACCAATCTATTTATTTCTTAAAAACAAATGGTATTTTGATGAGTTATATGAGGTCCTATTTGTTAAATCTTCTAAATTTCTAGGAAAATATTTCTGGAAAAAAATAGATGGATCAGTAATTGATAGATTTGGACCTGACGGATTATCAAGTTTATTTAAATTTTTTTCAATAAAGGCAGTTAAATTTCAGTCAGGTTTTATATACCAATACGCTTTTATAATGCTGCTTGGTTTTTCACTAATTCTTACAATAGTTATAATATAAATAATGAACTTTCCAATACTATCATCATTAATTATTCTTCCAACTATTGGAGCAATTTTTATACTATTTGGCAGATCATCATCGAACTATAATGCAGCGAAATATATTGCATTATTTGTATCTTTAGCAAACTTTGTTCTATCTTTATATCTTTGGTATGTATTTGATAAAGATAACTATGCATTTCAGTTTGTAGAAGAAAGAGTTTGGCTTGAAGGATTTATAAATTATAAAGTTGGTATTGATGGAATTTCTATTCTTTTTGTAATTTTAACAACCTTTATAACTCCTTTATGTATAATTTCAGTAAATTCTACAATTACGAATAGACTGAAAGATTTTCTTATTGCAATACTAATTATGCAAACAATGATGATTGGCGTTTTTTGCTCACTTGATTTAGTTATTTTTTATTTATTTTTTGAAGCTGGTTTAATACCAATGTTTTTGATTATTGGTATATGGGGAGGTGAAAGAAGAGTTTATTCTGCATTTAAATTTTTCTTGTTCACATTACTAGGTTCAGTTTTAATGTTAGTTGCAATAATTTCTATTTACTGGATCGCTGGAACAACAGATGTTATTAAACTATATCAAATCGGTATAGACGTAAAATTTCAAAATTTACTTTGGTTAGCTTTTTTCAGTTCTTTTGCAGTAAAAACCCCAATGTGGCCAGTTCATACTTGGCTTCCAGATGCTCACGTAGAAGCACCCACGGCTGGCTCTGTTTTACTTGCTGCTATTTTATTGAAAATGGCCGGCTACGGATTTATTAGATTTTCGGTAGGCCTTTTTCCAATCGCATCCGAATATTTTGTACCTCTTATTTTTAGTTTGAGCTTAATTGCAATTATATACACTTCATTAGTTGCTTTAATGCAAGAAGATATGAAGAAACTTATTGCGTATTCTTCAGTCGCTCATATGGGTTTTGTGACAATGGGTATATTTACGATGACACCCGAAGGTATTGAAGGCAGTATATTTCAAATGATTAGCCATGGAATAATTTCTGCTGCACTTTTTTTATGTGTTGGTGTCGTATATGAAAGAATGCACACAAGAGAAATAAATAAGTATGGTGGAATAGTATCTGTAATGCCAAGATATTCAGTTGTATTTATGATTTTTACATTAGGCGCTCTAGGTTTACCAGGAACAACAGGGTTTATTGGAGAGTTTTTAATCTTATTAGGAACATTTAAAGTTAATTTTATGGTTGCAACAATCGCAAGCTTAGGAGTTATTTTAGGAGCAGCATATATGTTATGGCTTTATAGAAGAGTAGTTTTTGGTGAAATTATTAATAATGAAGTTAATAAACTTTTAGATTTAAATAAGTCTGAAATGGTAATTTTATCAGTTTTAGCAATTGTATCAATATTTTTTGGTTTTTATCCAGATCCTCTATTAAGTACAACCTCAGCATCCGTAGAAGGTTTAATTGATTTATTTAACACGAACTTAAACATTTATACAGCAAACAAATTATAATGAACTTAGATTTAATTTTTCCTGAAATTTTTTTATCATTGGCCATTATGTTTTTATTAATGGTGGGTGTATTTAAGAAAAACAGTGAAAGACTAGTATACAATCTATCTACAACGACTCTTATAATACTGTTAGCTTTGGTAATTAATTTATTTTCAGTAAATGAAACATTAATTTTTAATCAAAGTTATAAAATTGATACTTTATCTAATTTTATGAAATCGATAACGATAATTTCAGCAATTTTTGTAATGATTTCATCTTTTACCTATCTCAAAACATTGGATATTCTGAAGATTGAATATCCTATATTAATACTAAGTGCAATTCTTGGAATGATGGTGATGATAAGTTCTAATGATTTAATTGTTTTTTATCTAGGCTTAGAACTTCAATCATTAGCTCTATACGTACTTGCATCTTTTAATAGAGATAATATTCTGTCATCAGAATCTGGATTAAAATATTTTGTATTAAGCGCTTTATCATCAGGTCTCTTGTTATACGGTTGTTCACTAGTGTATGGATTTTCTGGCTCAACTAATTTTACATTTATTTCAAGCTCAAATTCAAATATAGAAAGTGGAGTTATTTTTGGTTTAGTATTTATAATTGTAGGTTTGGCATTTAAAATTACAGCCGTACCATTTCATATGTGGGCTCCAGATGTTTATCAAGGCTCACCAACATCGGTTACATTATTTTTTGCAGCGTTACCAAAAATTGCTGCTTTAGCTGTTTTTATTAGATTTTTATACACACCATTTGTAAACCTTATCGATCACTGGCAAACTATATTAGTATTTATATCAATTTCCTCAATGATATTTGGTGCAGTTGCAGCTATAGGTCAGTCAAATTTAAAAAGACTTATTGCTTATAGCTCTATAGGACATATGGGTTATGCTCTTGCTGGACTAGCATCAGGAACAAACCAAGGTGTGCAAAGTTCAGTATTATATATTTCAATTTACTTAGTTATGACGCTGGCTTTTTTTTCATGCTTATTTATGATGAGAAAAAAAAATATATTCTATGAAAAAATTGAGGATTTGTCCGGGTTGTCTTCAAATCATCCAATACTTTCAATGTGTTTACTAATTGTATTATTTTCTCTTGCCGGCATACCTCCACTAGCTGGCTTCTTTGCAAAATTCTATATTTTTATGGCTGTCATAGAACAATCAATGTATTTCTTAGCTATAGTTGGGTTGTTATCAACAGTGGTAGCTGCTTTTTATTATTTAAGATTAATTAAAATAATATACTTTGATAAACCAAAAGAAAGTTTTGAAACAGATCATAAGATTGGATTAAAAGCTACATTAGCTATTTCAACAGGAATTTTATTGCTATATTTTATTTATCCTGGTTTTCTAAATGATTTAGTTTCTAGAATTGTATTAATTTAATGAAACTTAAAAAATATTTTTTTAATACAGTAACAAGTACAAACGATATTGCGATAAAGAAAATTAACCAAGGTTCTATTTCTGGAATTGTTATTGCCAAAAAACAGACAAAGGGTAGAGGAAGATATGGTAATAAATGGATATATCTTAGAAATAATTTATTTATGTCAATTTACTTTCAATTAAGTTCTAAAATTAGCTTAAAAAATTTAACTTTAACAAGTTGTCAATTAGTTAAAAAATCACTCTTAAAACTGTTAAATAAAAAAATTACTATAAAAAAACCAAATGATTTATTGATATGTAAAAAAAAAGTATGTGGAATATTACAAGAAACAATATTTTATAAAAATACCAAGTTTGCAATTATAGGTATTGGAATTAATGTAGATAACAGTCCTTTAATTAAAAATTATCCCACAACTTATCTTAATTTATTTAAGAAAAAAAGATTAACTAGTTTTATAATTTATAATGAAATAAAAAAGAATTTTGAAAGTTACTTAAATAAATAATTATGAAAATAATCGGAGATATTGGAAATACTGAAGTTAAAATTTGTCTAGTTGATAATAATTTTAAAATTAAAAAAAAAATCAATATTAAATCAACAGAAACAAACAAGTTATCTATTAAAAATAAATTAAAACCTATTTTAAAAGATAAAATAAAAATAGAGAATATTGTTTTTAGCAGTGTAGTGCCTGAAATATATCAAAAATTTTATTTTTTTTTTATGTCAAGTATTAATAAGAAGATAATTGAAATTAAATCTCTAAGACTAAATAAACTAATAAATATAAAGGTTAATAAAAAACAAGTTGGATCAGATAGATTAGCCAATTCAATAGCTACATTGGACAATAAAAATAATTATATTATCATTGACTTTGGAACTGCAACAACTTTTGATGTAGTAATAAAAAATCAGTATTTGGGTGGCATTATATCTCCAGGCATAAATCTGTCATTAAATACTTTGGTTAATAGAGCATCTTTAATCCCTAGAATAAATTTAAAAAAAATAACATATGTAATAGGTAAAAACACTAATGAGGCAGTAAGATCAGGTTTTTTTTGGGGTTATGCTGGATTAATTGACAATATGATTAAATTAATTAAAAAACAAACTAAATTTGATTATAAGGTTATTTTGACTGGTGGTCTTGCAGATTTATATAAAAATTCTATTACTACAAAATGTAAAGTTGATAAAGATTTAACAATTAAAGGAATTATTAAAATTTCAAAGAATTTACTCTAAACTATGAAAGAAGAATTTTTATTTTGTCCACTTGGCGGTTCTGGTGAAATTGGAATGAACTTAAATTTGTATGCTTATGGCAAACCTGAAAATCAAAAATGGATAATTGTTGATGTTGGAGTAACTTTTGCTGATGATAGTGTGCCTGGAATTGATCTGATATACCCAGATCCAGGTTTTATTGTTGATAAAAAAGATGATGTTTTGGGTATAATTCTAACCCATGCTCATGAAGATCATATTGGTGCAATTGCACACATTTGGCCTAAAATAAAATGCAATATTTATGCAACACCTTTCACAGCTGTACTAGTAAGAGAAAAATTTAAAGAGAAAAAAATCGACATCGGTTTAAATTTAAAAATTGTCGAGCTAAATGGATCTCTTAATCTAGATCCATTTAAAATTGAATTTGTTACTTTAACCCATTCAATACTTGAACCAAATGGTTTAAAAATAAATACCCCGGCAGGCACAGTACTTCATACTGGAGATTGGAAGTGTGATCCAAATCCATTAATAGGTAATAAAATAGATGAAATAAAATTAAAAAAAATAGGTGATGATGGAGTTCTAGCGATGATTTGTGATTCAACGAATGTATTCAGCATGGGTAGATCCGGCTCTGAATTGGATGTGAGAATAAACATGTTGAAAATAATCGAAAGATTAAAAAAAAGAATTATTGTAACTTCTTTTGCATCTAATGTAGCAAGAATGGAGAGTGTATTTTATTGTGCCGAGAAAACTGGACGACAGATTGCTTTAGTTGGTAGATCAATGCATAGAATATTTAAAGCTGCAAGAGCATGTGGCTACCTGCAAAATGTTATAGAGCCTATTGATGCTAGAGAGGCAAAAAAAATGTCACGTGAAAAAATCATATATTTATGCACTGGAAGTCAAGGCGAACCAATGGGCGCAATGATGAGAATAGCAAATTATGTTCATCCCGATGTTTTCCTAGAGAGAGGAGACGCTGTAGTTTTTTCTTCAAAAATAATTCCAGGAAATGAAAAAAAACTTTTTAAATTGCACAATCAACTCGTTAGAGAGGGTGTAGAGGTTATTTCAGAGGAAAACGAATTTATACATGTTTCTGGTCACCCAAATAGAGAGGACTTAAAAGATATGTACAATTGGGTAAGACCAAAATCAATAATACCAGTTCATGGCGAACATAGACATATGATTGAACACGTAAAATTTGCGAAAGAAATGCAAGTTCCTTTCACAATTAAAGTTGAAAATGGTGATATCGTTAAGCTATCTCCAGGAGATAAACCAGAAGTTTTTGATAGAGCACCAAGTGGAAGATTATATGTTGATGGCAATATAGCAGTTGAGGAAGACTCTAGATCTATAAAAGAAAGAAAAAATATATCTGAAAATGGAGTACTTGATGTTACAATTTTAGTTACACCTAAAGGAAATATTCATAATAAACCAATTTTAAACTATAGTGGTTTACCAGTCGATAATGATGACGACTATCGATATGAACTTGAAAATATTATAGAAAAAACTACTAGAACTTATTCTCTAAATAACCAAAATCAAAAAGATAATATTATTGATGCTGTAAAAATATCATGTAGAAAAATTACAAAAGAAATTACAGGGAAAAAACCTTTTACAAGTATAAAGTTAATAAGGATATAAGTTGAGCATAACAGGATCGATTGTAATTTTTGTAATTATTTGGTGGATTGTTTTTTTTTCTGTATTACCAGTCGATGTAAATAGGAACAAAAAAAGAAAAATTGAAGGTGAAGATCCAGGCTCACCCGAAAACCCAAAAATTTTAAAGAAATTTGTATATACCACGGCTATATCTATAGTATTATTTTCAATAATTTATTATTTAGTACAATATAATTATCTTAACCTAAGAAATTTTTTGATGTAATTTAAAGTATGTTTATTTCAAAATCCTTTATTCCAATTCTTAAAAATAATCCTACAGAGGCAAAAATTAAATCACACCAGTTAATGCTTAGAACAGGAATGATAAAACAATCTTCTGCTGGCATATATTCATGGCTTCCTTTAGGTTTTAAAGTGATGAAAAAAATTGAGCAAATTGTTCGAGAAGAACAAAACAGAGTAGGTGTACAAGAAATTTTGATGCCCACAATACAATCCAGTGAAATTTGGAAAGAGAGTGGAAGATATGATGATTATGGTGAAGAAATGCTCAGAATTAAAGATAGGCAAAATAGAGAGATGTTATATGGACCTACTAACGAAGAGTTGATTACTGAAATATTTAGATCGTCAATAAAATCATACAAATCATTGCCACAATTATTATATCATATTCAATGGAAGTTTAGAGATGAGCTAAGACCAAGATTTGGAATAATGAGATGTAGAGAATTTTATATGAAGGACGCATATTCTTTTGATATTTCGGATGAAGAAGCTATTTATTCTTATAATAAATTTTTTATTTCTTATCTAAATACTTTTAAACGTTTGGAGCTTTCTGCTATACCAATGGCAGCTGATACTGGACCGATAGGTGGTAATTTATCTCATGAATTTATTATATTAGCAGATACTGGAGAAAGTAAAATTTTTACTGATAAAAGAATTTTTGAGGTCGATAGCTCTAATACATTATTAGAAAAAAATTCTCTAGCAAAATTAAGAGAAAGTTATGAGAAATATTATTCAGTGACTGATGAAAAGTTTAATATTGATGAATTCGAAAAAAATGTTCCAAAAGATTATAGACTTCAAACCAAAGGTATAGAGGTAGGACATATTTTTTATTTTGGGGACAAGTATTCAAAACCTATGAAAGCAAGTGTTGATTATAATGGGAAAAAAGAATTTGTAAAAATGGGCTCTTATGGCATAGGTGTTTCTAGATTAGTTGGTGCAATTATTGAAGCAAAATATGATGATAAAAATGAAATAATGAAATGGCCAATGTCAGTATCTCCCTATGACTGTTGCGTACTTCCTATTATTAATAAGAATGATAATTCAAATTTAGACAAAGCAATAAATGTTTATAAAAATTTAAAAAAATTAGATATAGATGTTTTAATTGATGATACAGATGAAAATATATCTTCTAAAATAAAAAAATTTAATTTACTAGGCATACCTAATCAAATTATTATAGGTAAAAATTTTAATGAACAAAAGATTGAATTTAAAGAAGTTGATAAACAGCCTATTTTTGTTTCATTAGAGGAAATAACTAAAATAATCAAAAGTAAAAAATCAAATTGATTACATTATTAGAAAGAAAGGTAGCATTTAGATATCTATTTACAAAAAAAAAGGATGGATTTATTAATATAATCTCTACCTTTTCTTTTTTAGGAATAACTTTAGGTGTTGCTGTTTTAATAGCTGTCATGTCTGTAATGAATGGCTTCAGAAGTGAATTAATCAATAAAATAAATGGTTTTAATCCTCATTTAAAAATTTTTTCTTATGGTACATCAATTGATCTTAACAAATTAAAAGATCAAAATATAAGAAAAATATCTGATCAATTTTTCCTAGGTAACAACGGCGAGGCTGTCATTATTCACAACTCATACACAAAAGGAATAATTTTAAGAGGTTATCTTAAAAATGATTTTAAAAAATTAAAAATTATTAATAATGATAAATTTACAGGAAATAAGTTTATTACATACAATCATATTTCAATAGGAAAGGAATTAAGTTTTATTTTAAACGTTGATATTGGTGATAAAATAAACATTATTTCACCTAGCAGCGTAATGTCTATTGCAGGTAGCCTTCCAAAACAAAAATCCTTCATAGTAGAATCTATATTTGAAAGTGAGATAAATGAATTCAACAAAAATATTGCTTTTTTAAACCTTAACGACCTAGAAGATTTTTTTGATCTCGATGATAATAGTAGATATCTTGAAGTTTTTCTTAAAGATCCAAATGATATTGAACAAAAAAAAAGAATATTTCAAAATGTTTTTGATGATAAATTAATAAATTCATGGGCAGATCTTAATCAATCATTATTTTCAGCATTAAAAATTGAAAGAAATGTAATGTTTATAATTTTATCATTAATAATTTTAATCGCTGCTTTTAATATTATTTCAGGATTAACAATATTAGTTAAAAATAAAACTAGAGATATTGCTATTTTAAAATCCATTGGTGTGCAAAATATTTCAATTACTAAAATATTTTTTTTAGTTGGTTTTTTAATTGGCACTATGTCTACAATTTTTGGAGTTATAATTGGTATTCTTTTTTCAATTAATATAGAAACTATAAGATCATTAATTAGTAATTTGTTTAATATAAGTCTATTCCCTGAAGAGATTTATTTTTTAAGTAAGATGCCATCTCAATTAGATGCATTTTCAATTATAATTATAAGTTTATTTTCAATTCTTGTTACATGTTTAGTTTCAATTTATCCTGCAATCACAGCTTCTAAATTAGATACAATTAAATCACTTAAATATGAATAATTTTATAGAACTTAAAAATCTTTGTAAAAATTATACCAGCCAAAAAAAATTAAGTGTGTTGAATAACGTAAACTATAAATTTAAAAAAGGAAAAATTTATTCTTTAGTTGGTCCCTCAGGATCTGGCAAATCAACATTATTAAATATTCTATCCTTAATTGATCGTCCTACAAATGGTAATCTAATAATTAATAATGAAAAAGTAAATTTTGATGAAAGCAATAAAAATGATAAAATTAGATCTAATTTTTTTGGAATAATCTATCAAGAGAAAAATTTACTCAATGATTTTACAGCCTTAGAAAATATTTCTCTAGCAGCAATTGCAAATGGAAAAACACTTAACGAAAGCATTAAATTGTCAAATAAACTTTTGATAAAACTAAAATTGAAAAATAGATCAAATCATTTTCCATCTCAATTATCAGGAGGTGAGAATCAAAGAATCGCAATAGCCCGTGCTTTAGTAAATTCACCAAATATAATAATAGCAGACGAACCATCTGGAAATTTAGATTTTAAAAATGCGAAAGAATTTTTTAAATTATTATTTAAATTGAAATCTAGAGAAAAAATAATAATTTATGCAACTCATAATAGATATTTTGCCAATTTAGCTGATTGTAGATTGCAGCTTATTAATGGTAAAATAAAAACTATTAATGGAAGAAATAAATAAAAACTTCAATCATTTAAAAATTCATACCCAATATTCTATTTGTGAAGGTGCAATTAAAATTGAAAATTTAAAAAAATTTTGTAAAGAAAATAAAATAAAATCTATTGGTTTATCAGATACAAGTAATTTGTGTGGTGCACTAGAGTTTTCTGAAGAAATTTCAAAAGCTGGAACTCAACCAATTATAGGCACACAAATAAATTTTAAAATAAATAATGAAATAGGAAGTTTACCTTTAATTGCTAAAAATAAAATCGGTTATAGAACTATATTACAATTATCTTCAAATTCTTATCTTCAAAATCAAGATAATTTACAACCTTACTGTGATATTTCTGATTTAATTCAAAATCCTGAAGGAATAATAGTATTTTCTGGTTCATTATTTTCATTATCAGGAAAACTTTTTTTAAAAAATAAGTTACAAGATTTAGAGGACTTATATGACATTTTGAATAAAAATTTTGCTAAAGATTTTTACCTTGAAATACAAAGACATAAGGATCAATTCGAAAATCAATTTGAACATTATAATTTAAGTCTATCACATAAACTTGGAATACCAATAATTGCAACCCATGAAGTTTTTTATTTAGAACAATCAATGTATGAAGCTCATGATGCATTATTATGTATTAAAAACAAAACCTACATTAATGATAGGGATAGAATTAAATTATCAAAACATCATTACTTAAAATCAAACGAGGAAATGGTTGACTTATTTTCAGATTTGCCAGAGGCTCTTGTAAATAATTATTATTTACCTTTCAAATGTAATTTTAAAGCAAACAGTTCAAAACCTTTATTACCCGAAATATCTTCAAATAAAAACATTACATCCGACAAGTTACTTGAATTACAAGCCACAAAAGGCTTGGAGGAAAAATTTAATAATAATTTAGTAAATATTAAAAAAAATGAAAATAAAGATGAAATATTTAATAAATACTCACTTCGTTTAAATCATGAAATAAAAATTATAAATCAGATGAAATATTCTAGTTATTTTATGATAGTATCTGATTATATTAAATGGTCAAAATCTAACAATATACCGGTAGGACCCGGAAGAGGATCTGGAGCTGGATCGTTAGTTGCCTGGTGTTTATCTATAACGGATATTGATCCAATTAAATTTAATTTAATTTTTGAAAGATTTTTAAATCCCGATAGAATTTCAATGCCTGATTTTGACATTGATTTTTGTGAGGAAAAAAGAGATCAAGTTTTCGATTATTTAAATAATAAATATAAGGAGAGTGTTGCTCATATAATTACTTTTGGAAAATTAAAAGCAAGAATGGTTATAAGGGATGTCGGTAGAGTAATTGGTCTACCATACGGTTTTGTAGACTCAATTTGTAAAATGATACCTTTTGATCCATCAAGACCGATGAAATTACAAGAATGTATAAATTCCGAGCCCCGTTTGCAAAAACTGATTAAGGATGATGAAAGAGTAAAAAGATTAATAGATTTGTCATTAAAACTAGAAGGATTAAATAGAAATTTTGCTACACACGCCGCTGGTGTTGTAATTGCAGATAAAAAATTAAATTCTATTGTTCCTCTTTATAAAGATCAAACCTCAGATCTTTTATTACCTTCAACTCAGTTTGACATGTATTCAGCTGAAAATGCTGGATTGGTTAAATTTGATTTTCTTGGATTAAAAACTTTGACCGTTATAAATAAAACACAAAAGATTGTCCAAAAAAATAAAAACAATGATTTTAATATTGAAAATATTAATTATGAGGATGCAAAAGTTTTTAGTTTATTATCAGAAGGAAAGACAGTCGGTCTTTTTCAGTTAGAAAGTTCAGGAATGAAAGATGCACTAATTAACATGAAACCTAATAGACTTGAGGATATCATTGCTTTAGTTGCTTTGTATAGACCAGGACCAATGAGCAATATTCCAATTTACAATGATTGTAAACACGGTCGAAAGGAGCCAGATTATTTACATCCAAGACTTAAAGAAATTTTGGAACCAACATATGGAGTAATTATTTATCAAGAACAAGTAATGCAAATTGCACAAAAATTGTCAGGTTTTACAGCAGGTGAAGCTGATTTGCTTAGAAGAGCTATGGGTAAAAAAAAAAGAGCTGAACTTGAAAAGCAAAAGCAAAGGTTCATCAATGGTGCAGAAAAAAACGGTATTGCAAAAGATATTGCTGCAGGAATTTTTATGAAAATCGAACCATTTGCAGAATATGGTTTTAATAAAAGTCACGCAGCAGCTTATGCTGTAATAGCTTATCAAACAGCATATTTAAAAACCTATTATACAAATGAATTTTTCTCAGCATCTATGTCTATGGAGTTATCTAACCAAAAGAAATTAAGTGAATTTTATGAGGAGTTAAAAAGAATGAAAATTAATATAGTTAGACCAGATATAAATTCATGTTATGCAGATTTTACTTCAGATGAAAAAAATTTCTATTATGCGCTTGGTGCAATTAAAAATGTCGGATACGAGTCAATTTCAAATGTTGTAAAAGAACGACTGAAAAACGGTAAATTTAAAAATTTATTTGATTTTATAAATAGATTAGATCCAAAAGATATTAATAAACTACAATTAGAAGGATTAGTTAAAGCCGGTGCATTTGATAGTTTGAATAATAATAGAAAATCATTATTTCAAACAATACCAAGTTTGATACTTAAATCTAAAAATATTCATGAAAATAAATCAATTAACCAAATAAATTTATTTGATGACTCTAAAAATCAAAATGATCAAGATTTGTTAGAAAAAATAAATGATTTTCAATTTGAAGAAAGATTATCAAAAGAGTTTGAAACTTTAGGTTTTTTTATTTCTGATCATCCACTCAATCAATATAAAGAGTTTTTTCCTCAGTATAACATAATTAATTTTAACGATTTTAATCTTGACGATAAATTAAAAGATAGTGTGATAGCTGCTACAATATTAAAATTACAAGAAAAAAAAAATTCTAAAGGTTTATCTTATGCCATTATAAAATTTACTGATCTAGGAGGTGTATTTGAATTATTTGTTTTCTCAGATATATTTGAACAAAAAAGAGAAATTTTGAAAGAAGGTAATTCAGTATTCATTAGTGTTACTAAAAACTTTACACCTGATGGAAATACTGTGAGAATTAATGTTAGATCAATTAGTAAAATTAATGAGTTATCAAATGTAGCAATTAAATCTCTAGAAATATTAACCTTCGATATCAAGGGTTTAGATCAAATTAAAGATATAATTTCTAATCCAGGTGAAACAGATGTTACACTTAAAATTAAAAATAATAATATCTCGCATCATTACAGATTAAATAATAAAAGAAATATTGACCAAAAAATTTTGACAAAGCTTAAAAATGCAGGAGTTACGTTAAAAATACAGTAAAAAAAACCTTGTATTAACTTAAAATAATTGTAAAAAACTCAAAAAAACGCACACAGTATTTGGTTGAAAAACCTCCGGTCCCTTTGGGCAATTACTGTGGAGGCATAACCGGGAAGGAATATGACTATACCTAATATAACAATTGAACAACTATTAGAAGCTGGAGTTCATCTTGGTCATAAAACTCTAAGATGGAATCCTAAAATGAAAAAATAT
>MDTD01150634.1_pt1 | contig 24229 bp, 25 predicted proteins | sample 811221 | NCBI WGS metagenome assembly MDTD01 (sample SAMN05326646, study PRJNA326480) | marine metagenome | isolation source: seawater | place: Pacific Ocean: South West | collected 2011 | reverse complement strand
GCGGAGATAGCATAAAATGTACACGAGACTTTCCAAATCGTCGCGTCGGCTTTGCTCGGCGCCGATGTGTGAGGATACGGAGGTGTAACGCGGTGTGCCGGTCAACCCCCTTTTATTTGTCTGATACGGGATATGTCCGGTGATGGGGTCCTCGAATCGTTTGCTCAACCCAAAATCAATGATAAATATTTGTGTCGAGTTGGTGTCTTTGGACAGCATCATGTTCTGCGGTTTGAGGTCGCGATGCACAATACCACGATCGTGTATGTGTTTTAAAGCACTGACAAGTTTGACACCGATGGCCAACGTGACTTCGGTGGGCAAAGATCCACCCTGCTCTTGCAATATATCTTCGATAGATTTTCCGAGGCGATCCATCACCAACACGTTGTAGTCTCCGTCGGTGAAGAAATCATAAACTCGCGGCACGGCTGAACCTCCTTGCAAAAGTTTGTACACGCGTTGTTCATATCGCAGTTGCGACGGACCACTTCGGCGTTTGCCCTCTCTCGAACGCCGTTCTTCAAGCTTGGCGGCCAAAGCTTCACCTTTTTGGTTGGTGCATGTGTACACCTCCCCGAATGAGCCTCGACCCAGACGCTCTTGGATGGTGTAACCCTTTCGAAGCGCCAACATTTTTTTTTATTAGCGCATAAAAAAAAAACAGTTGCAACCAAGTAAAAAGCATGGCAAGTTTGAACGAGCAAACCTCCCGCGATTTCGAAAGCGCCGATACAAACAAAGATGGGGTCGTGTCCAGAGAAGAGTTTGAGGCGTGGTCCGACGCGCAAGCACCATCCAACAGTAAGTTTGCACCACCCCCACCCATTACAGAGCCGGCCCAGCTTCCCGGGGTCACCGGTAAACCCAGCATCGATGCAAACACAGCATACCAGAATGCAAAAAATGAATGTTCGGGTAAGAGCGCCTGCGGATGCCAAAAGGAAGAGATCACCGACAAGAAGATGCTGCACGGAAGTTTGGATTACATTCTCAAACACGGCACGTTAGACGACGTGGAGAAATCTGCGCGAATGCGCTTCAATGAAAAAAATTATACGGGGCAGCATACCAAACTCCGCGATTCTGAAGCTTTTGGGTGCGATCCCAAAAGTATCCAGAGTGTGATAGGGTCGAGGTTTCATCCCAGCACCATGGCGCTCGCGAGTCGCGGCGATAAAATCGCCGTCGCCAACATTGATTCTGTGTGGCAGCAACTTCAAAAACGATGCGACAATAAACTCAAATACAGCGATTTGGCTACGGCGCCGCCTGTGGTGCCCATCAACAAACTACCGACCGACAAGAGAGAGACTGCTCCGCAAATTCAAGCGGTGGTTGAAAAAATGGAGCAGCGCAGGCAGGCGGATTGGAAGCGCAAGTAAAATCTTTTTACGCCAATGCATTCATCTCTTGTTGTTTCCGAACGAAATACTCGTTGAGCACGGGATGGTGGGTACCCATGTCAAGAAGGCGGTCGAATCTCGTCAGAATGCGCAATCTCTCTTTCATTTTCGTCTGGAGACTGTTGCGCTCGTTTTCAATAAGACGTTCGATTTCCACAGTCACGGCCTGTTCGTCGTCTTCGTCGAACAAATCTGACGAGCTCATGCGATCTTTCAATTTCTCCAACAGGCTGATTCGGCCCTTGGTGTCCAGAAAAGCTTCCTCTTCCTCCTCCTCGTCGTCGCCGTCTTCTTGTTCTTCGTCAACGTCGTCGTCGCCTTCTTCCCACTCTGCGTCGGAATCTTCTAGTTGAACGGAAACTTCACTGAGATCTTCAATGTCCATTTTTTTTTTCGGAGGGCTTGTATTTTTTTGGAAGGATCAACCAACGCATATATATATATTTTTTTCGATCCTGTTAGATAAAACGCGATGCTGCGGAAGCTGGTGTTGGAAAGTGAACGCGTATTCGATGGGAAGCGACAAGTCGTCGGGCGACGAATGGTGAACGCGCAGATAAGACAAGACTATCGTACTTGCTCTCGTACTTGTTCGGCCGAGAGGGTGCGTGGGGGTGGTCTTTCAGTTGAATGCAGTGCACGGGGCGACGGCAAAACTCTTCGGACTCCGGTGTTGGTGACCGAGTGCACATTTGTGCGGGGATCCGACACCCTAACGCTGATCACGAAAGATGTCACCGTGCCCAACAACGCATTTGTCTCGGGCGACGGGATTCCTGAGGATACGTATGTAGTGCGCTCTAAGGGTACTGTCGTCAAGATCTCGAAACAGACCACCGAAGCCAAAACCACCACCACCGTTGAGTTTACGCTCGGAGGCGCCGACGTGGATACATTTGGATGCCACTTTTTCAAATGTTGGGAACAACAAGTTCAGCATTTTCCGGAGGTGCCGATCGCGCTGTATGCTGACAGAGAGGACTTACGACGTAAAAAAGATGCTTCTTTGTTTTCTTCTGGCTCAAGTAACGTCCCGGCTGGGGAATTGACGATATCCAAAGGCAAACGCATTGGGGGTGGAACATACGGAGCCGTATTCAGAGGAGTTATAGGGGTCCCAGAAAGTTGGAAGAGAAAATACAGTGGAAAAACTGGTATGGTATACTTTTGGGAAGAATCCACCAAGACGACGAAGTGGACGCCTCCACTGAACAGTACCACCGTGTGCGTGAAGATCGGCTTTGGTCCAAAGAAAGCCGCGTCTTCTAGACGTCAGGCTCGACGTGCCCGAAACGTGGTTATGGAAGCGCTTATGCAAGTGCACTTGCGATGCCTGCTGGAGGATTCTCTAGAACCGAAAGAAACGTTGCTGCGGCAGGGTCCGTACGCAAAAATTCCTCGCATTTACCAACTTGTGCGTACGAAGAAACCTCGGGAAATCCCGAAAGTTTTTGGCGTAGCACCAACAAATTTGATTGTGATGGAGTGTCTTCAAGGCACACTGCGCAGTTTGTTGAAAAACCAAAAAATAGACAACAATATCAAGAGAAAAATCGTCCGGGAGGCCTTTCTGCAGTTGGCTCGGACTCTTTCGGTGCTCCAATCCCGTTTTAGGTTTGAGCACCGCGATATGCACACGGGAAATATCATGTATCGTAAAGACAACGACAACAAGTACCAATTCTACTTGATTGATTTCGGTATGTCGATTGTAGAATATGAAAGTAAGTGGTACTTTAATGAGATAAACCAAGCTCAGATAAAAGCGGATGACTGGGACACGAGCGAAACACTTGGTTTTGTTAACCAACAATCATGTTTTGGGGGTGATTTTGCACAGCTGGCGCTCGACATACGCGAGGTGTTGCAACAAAAAAAACAATGGGACGATGTGTGGGCGCAAGAGCCTTGGGCCGAGGCACTCTTGGCGGTCGACGAAGAAAAGGAAGCCATCGAAAAAGGTGCCCATAAATATTCATACACCTACAAGAATAAAGGCAAAGGAAAAGACCCGGCCTTTTATATAGCGTACGGGGATCGTTACTACTACACGTCGTTTAAGGCGTTCGAACCGGAAAAAATACTCCTTGGGCCTGCGGCGGCTCCTCCTGCGGAGGCGGCTTCGCTGTCGGGTATATACGCCGAGGCGTTGGAAGAAGTCGGCGACAAAATGAACATCTTAGTACGTCGTCAGCTTCCCAACGGGAGTGTTGTGGAGCAGCGCTGTGACATCATTAAATGAGTTCGGACAGAGGAGTGAAATTGGGATCCTGTGACTTCAAAACGACAGGGGACCCCTGCGCTTCCACATCCAAATCTTGCCAGTCAGCGGAATCATCTCGGTCTACGATGTTTGCGTTGTGCGACTGTTCATGCAAACGATTTACGACGAGGACAACACCGATGACGAGAACGACTACGAATGCGACGATAAGACCGTATCGTATGGCGGAGGATGAGGAGTTTTTTTTGAGTGACGTATCTGCTGTTGCTGGCGGGATCATGATCGGACTAGCGCCTCCACCAGAGGCTATGCTAGGTGGCTTGGCACGTGCTTCCGCCTGTTTTTTTAATTGTTGCAGCAATGTCAAAGGCATTTCTTTTGGTTTTTACTCAAAAAAAACTTATTTTTCTCGTGTACGGGATTGTTTCTTGGCGAATTGCATTTCGAGGGAAAGTTGTCCGATTTCCGCGGAAGCGCCCCACTGCTTGTGCAAGTAATCAATGTGTTTGGTACGCTGCACGAGTTTACTGGCGTCTGTTTCCATACGGAGACTTTGCTGGAGGACATGCACGTGGTCGTGCAAATCCTGCGGCCGGACGCCCATCATTTTACATTTTTGGTGTATGGGAGTGCGGTTTTTATTGAACATGAAGGGTGGGTTGGGGTACACGGCTTTCCCCATGGGAATGTCGTGCAAACGTCGTGTTTTGGCACACGCCATCGTGAGTTCCATCGCGTAAGCGTGGTTTCGCATTTTAGAAGTGGTCAGGTCTGCAAAGCTCGCGCATTCGAGAAAGTTGCTGTAAGTGTCCAAGTCTGTTGTTGTAGGGTCCTTATTATTGTGTCCGAGAGTCAGCTGCGGCAAATTCGCTTCCCAGAATTCCAGAAACGCCCGGGGGTTGTCGGTGGCGCGAGCACGCGCGGTGTCTCCCGCGACCACGGCTTCGCACAATTTGAATTTGTTGAGAGTGTGATGGTCTGCACTGTGACTTCCGCCGCAAGCGTATTGCACGGCTTTTCGCCCGTCCCCGTCCGCGACGGAAATCCCCTCTTGGAGTTTCTGGCGCTGCATGATGCCGGCGTTCACCAACAACGTTCTCACTTCGTTCTTTCGAAGGGCGTACATGCGTAGCGTGATAGTATTTAGCTTTGAGTTGCAGCGAAGGGGATACATCGCTCTAGTGTAAATGTTATCCGACACGACGACGAAACCAAGACCGCTCTTTTTCTCAATGGCGCGTTCGATGGTTGTGCAGAGCTTTTTGGCGTCTTGAATGCCTCTTGTTGCCATCACTTCCTCTATGGGATCAAGAACGACCACTTCCTGTGGGTAATGGCGTTTCGATTTGATAAGCCTGTCCAACCGCGGAAGCAAGGGAAATCCAATCGAACGGATATCGTGAATCCACGCCACTTTTCGAAAAACAAGGCGACAAGCTGCAGTTTTCCCGATGCCCGTCGGGCCGTGCAACATAATGAATTTGTTGCTGATCGACTTGGCGTGGTTTTGCAGAATTCGAAGCGCAGACTTGTTGCCGACAAGTCTGGACCATCGTGGCGGGCACCCTGCCGGAAGAGTCTGTACTGGTACCGTGGAGGTGCGTTTCGACGTTTCTTGTAAATCGTCGAACACTCGGTCGATTTTACGCGCCTTCTTCTTCGCGGGGTGCTGTAACATCGTTTTGTTGCGGTGGTGTTTGTTGTTGTTGTTGTTGTTGTTGTTGTTGTCGTTGTTGTTGTCGTTGGCGGAGTTGTTGCATGTGTTGAAATTTCAATTGTGCTGTTTCATCTCGTTTTTGCAGTATATTAGAAGTAATTTTTTGCACGTCTTCGACACCGCACAACTGTGCCGAAAGCTGTCGAACGCGCGTAAGTCTTTTTTCGACGTTGCGTAGTTTTTGCAAAAGGTACGCACACACGCCAGCGAAGACGAGAATGGTGATGAGACTCAGCAGTGCTTGTTTCATGGTTTTTGAGAGAGGCGCGTAAAAAAAAAAAGAACCATACTTGTCGTGGGAACGCGTTACGACATATCAGAATACCCCGTCATGGAGCTGTCTACACTGGACGCGCTTCCCCACGAGTGATCTACGCTTAACCACTCTTCGTTTGACTCTACTGCAGAACTAGCCGCCTCCTCCGCTTCTCTTGCAGATTGAATCGCAGCTTCCGCTTTAAGCTGCGCCTCCTCTGCCTCTTTCTTTTTCTTTTGCGCGATTTCTTGCAATCGCTGACGAGCTTTCTCGGCAGCCTGATCTCCAATGTCCGAAGAAGAAGAGTTCGACGACGGATCGATCATTTTCGGGGTTGTAACCGATGGAGACTCGGACGCCGCCTTCTTTTCGGACACCGCCTCCTTTTCGGACGCCGCCTCCTTTTCGGAAGTTGGTTCAGTTGATGCTTTTTCTTGCGAAACTTCGCGGAGTTTCTGAAGTACATTTTCTAGCTTTAGTTGAGTATCAGGCTGTGCCATAAACTTATCAAAAATATCTCTCAGTTGTGCTTGGTTTAATTTTTTTATTTTTTCACATGCGATGAGTTGCGGGTGGTTTTTCAATTCGGGGGGAACGGTCCCCGCGTTCCCTTTTTGCAAAAGAGACAAACAGAGTTCACTGTGATGTGCGATTTGCGGTGGGAGTTCGCTTTTAGACCCATCGTCCATTTGAGAGTATGCGGTAATTAACCCCAACACACCGGCACCGATGAGAAAGTAGACAAGGCTCATGCGTGGGTTTTTTCCTAACACAGACATTTTTTTTTTTTACAGTACGGTGCGCAACGCCGTGGAGTCATGAATAATTTCCATGTCTCTCTCCGAAAACGCGGACGGCGAAATTTGTTCCATTTTGTTGGCTCGTGCGAGCATACTGGCGACATCGGCAAGGCTCACCGGATGGGTGTCTTGTGTGGCAATATGTGGTTCGGTGTCCGGGAAAAGCAATGCGATCACGTCCCCGTGAGTGGTGGATAATATGTTTTTGACGTCACACTCTGCCCATTGATCGACATTTTCCCAAAAGGGTCGCGTGTACAATATACTATCCTTTCGAACGATGAAAAAAGTTCGTTGTGTGTCGTTGCAGCCAATCAACAACAGAACCCTACACATTTTTATTGTGTCTTTGTCAAAAAGGAAACATGTCCTCGAACGACGGAACAACGAGCATCAATGAACTTTTACGCAGAATCGTGAGAAAGAAAACGTCTGCGACGGAAAAGCACCCGGTGCGCAGCAAGAAACAATCTACGGTGCGTCAACTGACCGATGATCGCACTATTTTCCAAGTGGCGCACGATATTTTAGAAACCTATGTAAATTCATCGGCACCCCGCGTGCGCCTTCATCAGCAACAACATGATGGTGGACATCCGCGGCAAATGTCGTTGCCTATTGGAACGGATGCCGAACTGAAGCAACTATTTACATTGCAACAGGATCGTGTTCGGCGGCTGAACGTACTGAACGAGACCATTGTTAAACATATTTCTGAGGTTGTGCAGTCTCTTAAGCAAGAGGAGAAGCATATATCTAAATGGCACAAAACCAAGACGGCCTCGCTCGAAAAAACACGTCGCGAGTGGCAGAGTCGAGCCGACGAGATGTCTCGTGTGGTTGAAGAAAACAACATTCCCGTGCGCGCGTCGATCGAGCGCGAGTGGAGAGAGTTGGCACGCACGATGCCGCAAGGTCATGCTCGAGATGTCATTGCCGCAGGTATTCCGTTAATTGGCCGATCGGAGATTTCTACGCTGACAGGCGGAGGCGCGACGACCTCCATGGTCAGTCGCGTGCGTCGCCAACAAGAAACGTCGGATTCGATCAACAATGTGCATTGGAAGCTTCGACATGCGGTGGAGGATGTTGTGGACAAACACTTGGATCGTCTCGGAAAAAGTGCAGAAATGGCGATTCAATCCATTTCTAGTGGGGCAGTGCGGCGAGCACGAAATGTATTGGACGAGGCCAAGGCCAGACACGATGCTGCGGATGCTATGCTCAACGACCGGGCGCAAATTCTTATTCAAAACCTCAGGCGCCGTGGCGTGTCGTACGAACATCTAATGTCCCATTGTGCCGAACTCACATCCCGGCAACGCATCACGCATTTTAATCGTCTAGCTCGCCTTCTAACCGAACAATGAGCGGCATTTCCACGTTTTGATAGGGTCTGTCGGGCACAATAAAACTGCTCTCTCGTTTGGCTAGTTTTGCTTCGGCCTTTTCCACACGCCGGCGTTTTCTTTGAATTTCATTCAACACATTCTGATGCTCGCGCTCGAACACGGCTAACGTGCGTTTGGCAGTTTTATACGCGTGCTCGGCCTCCCGGAGCTGTGTGGCGGCTTTCTTCAGTCGTTTCGGGGCGTTTTTTCGCTTGGACAGTTTTTTTAACCTCCGTATGGCCTCTTCGGGTGTCATGATATTGGTAGACCGGCCCTCGTTGCGGCACAGCGGGCAGGATGGGTTTCCGGAACGAAACCAGTGCAGGATACAGTTTGTGTGGTACGTATGGCCGCACTCTAGCGTATGTTTCCCGTCGTTGTTGCATAATTCGCACAGGCAAATGGTGCATTTTTCTTCTCGAGGGGTTGCAATAATATTATGGGTAGGGTATCGGTCTATTTGTAGCGAGCCATCTTCAGCGAGCTGCATGGTAGTGTTTTTGGTGCATATCCGAAAAAAAGAAACTCGGGATCAGCCGCGCTGTTTGCAAATTGTTTCTGAATTTTATTCGTGGGGGGGGGTGATATTTCAATGAATAAGAATGTTAGCTGATTTATATATTAACGCAAGAGAAAGCACGGTTATATTGAGTAGAACGATCACTGAGAGAAAAATCGCGCCCCCTATGCGTGTACGCGGGTATATTGCTAGAAGCGTGCAGAGCGTGACAATGGTAAAAAACCACGCGGGAGATGTAAGTTCGCCAACGTATTTACATTTTCCGGTTACGACGGTTTTGATTCTCGGCTGATCCAACACCCGGAGAACTGCTTTTCCGACAACCGCTCCGCTGGTGAGATACAGGCGAAAATAGGGAAACAGAAAAATGGACCATGGCTTTGCTGTGTTGAGTTTCTTGTCCCAGTTGTTCCCGGGATCAAATACCATTGATGGAGATACTATGCTGCATAATATACCACGTTCTTTGCAGAACTGAACCACTATTCGCTCATCGTGCATTTTCTGCCTTGTATACTCGTCGGGGTGTCCGTCAAGTTCCGTGACTATGGATCCGATAAACACGACGTGTGGCACTCGATGGTGTTCTGTGAAGCGAAGCATGTTTTGAACCGCCGTATCTCCTCCCACACACGATACGAGCGCATTCAACTGTCCGATGTTTCCGTTGGGCATGTCTGGTTTATGTAAGTCCCATTGCACGAAACCCTTTCGGTGCTTGGAGGATGTTGGCACAACCTGAACTCCGTGTTTTTCCAGTTCGATTCGTATCCGACTCCCCACATTTCCAGAAGCGCCGGTGACCAAGACCTTCATTGTTTTTTACTACGAGTGAAAATTCTCAAATGCCTTCACGACGTATCCAACAAAAAAAAAATGTCGTTTAGGCAAGTGCGTGCTGAATACCTTCAAAGATATTTAGGAGGAGCGCGTGCGCAGTACGAACCAGACGGTTACTGGGACATAAAGGAAAAAGATGTATTGTGTGAACATGCGACTGAAATATACACCCCTTTTAGTTTTTTTCTTGGCCATGAGTCGAGCAATGGTTTTTCGCATGTGGTGCACTTCCCACGCACCCCACGCGGTCCAAAACCCGCTGAACAGGAGAAGACCGACCATCGATGGTGTGAGAATGCGCGTTGAGGACGATACGTTAGCCGCCATGCGACTGACCGCTGCGACGACGAGTCCCGCGATGATAAAATAGATGGCGACGACACAAACTCCGACGCCTGTACTCCAAGGTTTGTGACTGACAATTTGTCCCGGAAATTCACACTGCCACGCGTGTGGGTGGCCTTTCTTGCACGATTTCCCGGGAGTGTCTGAGAAGCGGTCTTCTATTTTATGCGAAAGAAAAACTATGGCCGATCCGATGAGAACCGCAGTAAAAATGCGCCAATCATTCATTTGGGTTTTTTCTTTAGCCAAACATTTTTTCCGCAGTAGAGGCCTTTTTATTGCTATTTATTTTACGGATCCAGTACGGGAGGACTCCACGTGTGCGGATTGTGTCGGTGTGGTTCTGTGGGTAGGTCGTCGGCACTTTCGTTGGTGTGCCTGCGCCGTCTGCGTCGAATTTCGTCAATGGTGGATGTCAGAGGATCCTCCCAAATATCGTTGAGACGTTCGGCGCGATGTGAAAGCGAAGAATTTAAGAAGTAAATAGTTACGTCGGCGCTTGTAACATTCATCTTGTACACGTTGTGCCTGTGGAAAAGAAGTTGCCCGAATGTGTCTGCTACACGCTGAATATTCTTGACTGTTTTTTCCTCTGTAATATTGAGAAAGGACCGTCCTTCCATTGCCGCCGTGTGAAGCAGGGGAATGAGAGTGTTGTACAGTTCGTGGGCGATGGTTTGTTGCTGTGCAAAGGCAAGCTTGCTCAAATCGGTCTGATGCGTCACGGCATCTTCGTGCGGGAGTTTCTCTGGTCCGACTTCGACGAGTCGGGACATGTAGTCTTTGTGTTTTTCGCAGATTTGCCGCAACGACACGTTGTACGGCCTTCGAAACCACGGTGGGAGACTCTCGTGCCTGCACACTGGGCATTTGAACACGCGAAGAGAATGTATGAATCTGGGGGTGGTATATTCGTCTGCCTGTTGCATGCAGTGCGAACATACACTGTGGCCGCATGGGTACAATCTTGGTCTGACAAAAATGGATCTGCAAACAGGGCAAAGAGGTGTGTCCGTGTCTGCCATGCCGAAAGGTGCGTTTTCTCAATGGGCGGCAAAAAAAAAATCTTTTTTTGGTTTTTTTTTTAATTTGTGTCGGGGATAACGTCTACGGTCACGCTCGTGATAGAGGAAGAAGAAATGTCGGCCCCGTCGTCTCCGTCGTCTTGCTCCTTTTGCGCTCCACCCTCGGCGCGCATTTCGGCTTCTCTTTCTGCCATGAACGCGTCCACATCTTCGAGCGTTTTGCCTTTGGCCGCAAGAATGCCCTCGATTTTCTTGCGCTCTTCTTTTTTGCCGCTGTGCAGTTGTTCGAGTTGCGTGTGGGTGAAGGAAGCGTCTACGTTTTCAAAGAATTTTTGCGTGTGTGTCAGGACTGGGGTTACCCACTCGTACATTTGCACGACATAGCAATTCGTGACCACCCTCTCGAGATGTATTGTATTTCTCAGGTAATCGCGTGCGTCCTCCTTGGTCTCGAATACGCAAAGTACGTTCACCGCGGGTTCGTCGTCCATGGTCGGTTCGCCGACGATTGAAATGACCGCGTAGTTTTGGCCGCGGATTTCGTGCGCTCGTGGCACGCTTTGCACCACATCTTCGATATCTTCGACTTCCGCGGCGGCCTCGTCGAGTGCGGATTGCAGATCTTCTCCCTGTTTCCAAATTTTGTGCGATTCTTCGATGCGGGATGGCGCTGCGTCGGCATTGGCCTCTTCCTCTACGTCTTTTTGTTTATGCGCGCACGAGGATACGTACTTTTCGACTTTCTCCACGGTCATCTGCTGCACTTGTGCGGCTGTCTCGGGCGTTGTCGGGGCTTGTGTGATCGGGAACCAAGAGTGCATCGGTAGTACAAAGACGTCCAAATCCCCCTTTATTTTTTCCGAGTGTTTGAGCGCCTTTTCCTTGTTCTTGAATGCTCCCAGAATCCGAAGGGCTGCGCAGTCGCTTTTGCACTTTTGCTGCTTGTGCGCCATGTTGATCAGGCACGTTGTTTGGTTCGTGTTCTTGAAGTCGAAGTTTTTCGAATTTGGATCTACCGGGCGGCGCGGCAGGTCGGTGCTTGGTGTTATAACGCGTTGTGCTATGGTGCTTTGGTCGTCCTTTGAAACCGAAAGCGTATCCGCCGACTCTTCGGTGGAATTTTCGGGGGTAGTTTTTTGTTCTGACATGCGTGGGTTTTGCCGAGTTTACAGGCATCATGGATAATTTGGGTGCGCCGCCCCAACGCGCAATTGCCTCCTCGAAAAACGGCAGCACATGTTTAATACGCCATCTGAACGTGTCGCGCAAAATAATGCAATTGTTCATTTTTTGAGCCGGCGTGGCCATGTCGGCCCTCACGATAGCCTCTCGTATGTGAGGCAAACTGATCCACTGCAACCCATCCTTCTCAATGTATTCCTTTTTGACGGACACAACGCGTTCGTTCTGTGCGTCAAACGTAATAGCCGGGTGAGATTGCAGCTCTTTCTTTTCGGTATCGTTTAAGGGTACGTACACGCCCGCCATTTTTGTTTCCGTGCGAATGCGCTGCAAAAGTTGCACCTTGTCTGCATATTTCCGACAGATGGACGCCGAAAAGGGAATCTGTTTAACGAAGGTTACATAGTATCGTGTGGCATCGATGATCGTGGTTATTTTAAAGGTGAACTTGTTGTTTTTCAACAGCGTTTCGATGTCTGAAACGCTGTCAACAGTGTCCCCAATCGTGAGCATGGCGCATGTCTCTTCGTAAAATTCCCGAGCCGCGCACGCTTCCGCGGTTTCGTGGGGCGCGGCTCGTCCACCAAAGTCGCTAAACTTGCCGGACTCAGACCATCGTAGTTGTCTGGCCTCGGCACCAAGAAGAATGTATAAATTGTTGTGTTGGGTATCAATAGCGTATGGCAAAACACTAGCGCCGAGCAATTGGCGATCGCCTATTTTTGTGGTCGTGGGTGTAGTCATGAAACTAAACCGTGTTGGCTGTTTTTATTTAGGGGAGGTAGAAAAAGTATGATTCGGTCCAAACGCGGACTTCGTTTGCCGAATTTCTTTTTGACGGAATGAAGCTCAAATATTCGTAAATTTGTGTTTAATAAATTGTGTGTGTGTGTGTACTGTAGAGTTTTGTGACCCAGCCTCCCAAAAATAAAATTTTAAAACCGTTATAAATCGTCGTCTTCGTCTTCGTCGGGCACAATTTGGAAATTGTTGCTATTACTTATGATGCCGCTGCTGCTGCTGCTACTACTACTACTACTGCCACGCACACGTTTCGTCAGACGATTTTCGTCCATAAATTTTCTTTTGCGCTTATCGTGTTTTTTGCGGACAGCGGCTTGGAAATTCGTGGCCGCTTCCAACACACCGTTTAGATCTTGATATGAGCATCCGTGCTGCTCCGTCAAACGAGAGAGTATCATCGCGAAGAGGTTTTTACATTCGTGTGCTCCCAAAGACCCAGAGTATTGCGCGCACGCAGTGGTAAACTGCGATCTTCCCGTGACGATGGGTGTCTGTCCGAGTTGAAGAGCCATGTTCAGTGACACCACTGGCGCTGCCTCCGCTGCCTCCTGTGGCTGTGCCACCTCCATTTCGTACTCTTCGTCGCCCCCTCCCTCCATCGTGCGCATGTCCATTATACCGTACACCCACGAACGCTTGGAAGACACGTCTTCTAGTTGACCCGATTCGCGATTCTTTGACTTGTGTCCGCGAAATTCTTTTTTATTTTGGTCGTACGCCATCCCGTACATCTTGAAGGGTTGCTCGCACATCTCGGGGGTCAGCTGCTGGGGATACCTCGTGCCGCGGACAGACGCTCTGTACCGTTTGGCGAGCTCTTCGAACGTCATCGCCCGCAGGTTTCCGTCGCTATCGGATACTGCAGACTGAGGCCGTTCCCACACGGTTTTACCGTCGCCGTCTATGCCGCGAGCACCGCCGACGACCAGCATGCCCTGACTCTCGGCGTTTTTCAGCAACTTGCACACGGGGTTCAGATTGTCTTCCACTTCGCGCTGCGTTTCGTTGAAATAACTACAGCCAGTCTTCTCCTTTATGAACTTAAGCACACCTGAAAGATCCCTTGATCCCAATAGTGCACGAAATTGGCCAAAGTGCAAACTGGCTGTCAGCAACACGTGCGGGTAATCGCGCACGAACAGGCGCTGGTCCAAAATACCATCGGCTTCGTCTTGCCGAATCTGGTTGGGAAAACGAACGAGAATAGCTCTGCGCGACATAGATCCCCCAATGCTTCTGCTGAAAAATTGATTGGCCGTGAACCAACACGTTGCGTCCCAGTGCACGGTCAGCGGAACTTTGCCCTTACGAATGATGACAAAGTGTTCCGTCGCCTCGGCCGCGGTCTGAATGTCCGTAGCGGGAATTTCCGTCTCGTTGGTAATTTCGTTAAACGTCACGCACATTTTGAGCTTTTCGGTGTAGGGGTTGACCGCCTGTTCCATCGGGAATTGTTTTTGTGCGTTGCTGCTAATAGTGCCGATTTCCGTGGGTGGGAAGGGGATCTGCACGGTTTCGAGCAGTTTGGTTTTTCCGTTACCGCCGGGACCAATGATTTGAATCATGCCGTCCATATTGTCGTATTTTTTGGCAGGCAGGATCGTGCGGGCGAGCATCATGGTCGTCATGTACTGAATGACGCGCCGGTCCAAGGGGCAGCTGAATTGCGATCGAAAAATTCCGTCCCACACGGGCTGCGGCAGGAACTCTGGATCCCATGCCGCAGGAATGTTCGTTTCCTCGTTGCCGAACGTCTGCTCGCGCAGCGAGTAGTTGAACGGGCCCGCGGGGCACTGGCACACGCGTGCATCCACGCAGCAGCGCCAGCAGTGCGTGGAGACTTTGGTACGCGTGTAGAGTTTGTCGCCGAACAACCCGCGGCAGACCGGCGCGTGCGCGTCAGCACCCTGACCGCAGGTCAGGCAAATGCTGTTTTGCTGTGGGTGCGGCCTGAACGGATGGATTTCGCACTCGCCGACTTGGCGAGGCTGATGATCCGGGTGGCTGCGAGGCTTTCCGCACAGACTGCACGCGTGATTCGCGGCACCTTGGCACACATCGCCTTGCATCAGAGCATAGGAGCGCTCCATGTCGAAAAAAACCTGTTGCTTGGACCCGCCGATAAATTTTTGCGTTATCAGTTGCTTGCCTGTTTTGGGGTTGGTAGGGCAATACGCCCCGCAGTGACGACACTCGCGTTTGTCGTCGTCCGCGTTGTAGCTCAAAATGTCGTCGGCAAAGGAGAATCCAAGTTTCAACGAGATTCGAACGTTCGTGTGATTCGCGGTCGCTCCTTGGGAAAGTACGACGATGCCACGCAGACCTTCGTTTTCGAGAACGTTGGCCACCACGGTGTTCTCGGGAATTCCCGGGCCGAACGCGCGGTATCCAACGCAGACGAATTCTTTCAGCTGCTCGCTGGCAATGTCTTCGTCGGTAATTTCGATTCTAGTACTGCCCTGCACCACGTTGCCCGAGACATAAAAGACTTCGTGCGCCATGGCGACTTCGAAGCGCTTCTCGCTAAAAAATTGATTGACGAAGACATTCTTTATCTGGGGAGGCGCGTCCAGATGAATACCGTCGCCCCACAGTCCGTTGTCTCCGCATGCTCGCAGCCCGGGCCGTGCAAACCGATGGCACTTGCATTCGTAGGGATGCCAGCGACAATCGCGCACGTTCCACGATCCATCTTCAAACCCGATGAACCCGCGCGTGGGAGTGAGCTTCGGGACGCTCGGCATGCTGCACAAACGTGCTTCCACAAAGTTCAGTATCTGCGGGCTGCTCATGCTCGCAGTGTGCATGGCAAAGGCGCCATCGGGGTCACAAACGCGTTCCAAAAATTCAGAGATGGTCATGTGCTTTTCGTACGAGTGCGTGTTCACCATGTGTGGTTTCATCTCGCCATCCGGGCCTTCAAACCCCAGCACGATCGTCATCGGTTCGAAAGGATGTTTTTTGCGATCGCGCACGTGCCCGGAGTTGTCGTGCTCGCTTTCCGGTTCGCCGCAGTGCTTGCACAGGCGCTCTCCGTTGTACAGCGCGAAGCGGCGCATCTCGACCATCTTGCGACGATACACAAAACCGTCGCCGATCAAAAATTGATTATCGCGCAGAGCCGCAATCGCGCACGTCAATATGAACTGAGCGGGTTTGATCTGCTTTTCGACCGCGAGAAGCTTGTGCATGTTGTTTGCCGCAAGGATACGATCCGACTGCGCCTGAGGCGGGAGATCGTTGTACCCCTCCGAGGTGCACGCCGACACTAGAGAGGTGCGATACGACAGCAGAGTCTTGCACGCACCGTCTCCAAAGTGTATGAGGCGATGCAGCATCTCTTTCAGGTTGGGCGTGTGGCAGTCGAGTTCCTTCGACTCACCGCCGAACCAGTAAAAATCCGCGATGGCCGCGTCCCACTGCTTGTACTCGTCGAGAACCTCGAACAACGTCAGGTTGTACACCCGAAACGCTTCTTTTATCGCATCGTTGCCGGTCAGAACCTTGTCGTTGTCGGGAGAGGAAAATTGAAATTCGTTTTGCCCCGTCTTCTCCAAGTCCAAAAAGGGGCACATGCCCGAGATCAGCGGTTGCTGATGCTGTGGATCCCACGCGTCCTCTACCTGCCGAAACTTGTTGCGTATCCATCCGAGCAGTTGCTGATCGCGCGGCACGTCGTCGTCGGGGGGAAACTCATCCCCGCCACCGCCGCCGCCACCCGCGGCGGCATCGACCTCGTCTTCGAACATGATGGAATACACACACGGGGTGTTTAATAATAATATGTGTTGGATGGTGTTCAATTTGAAAATTTTTTTTCGCGCTCCTATACTTTATACTAATGAGCGCGCGACTTTTTCGGTGTGGGTCGAGAGACGATATCGTAAAAGAATGAGCGCGCGACTTTTTTGTGAAATTGAAATTTTGTTTAAAAATCGCGCGCTCATTTTCCAGTGTATATATATTTTTTTCAAACCTTGCCTCGTGTATGTAAGATGAATACTCTCTCACCCGACTGTCTGTGCGAAGCACTCTCGTACTTTTGCGTCCACGAAGTGAAACAATTTTGCGCGGTGAACAAGCGGTGGAGACGCATGTGCTGCCTCGTGAAGAGTCGTCTGGGGTGCGTGTACAAGCACCACGTCATAAAAGGATCAGCCGAAAAGTACACGTGTTGTTTCGCACACACGATTCCAGACGGAAGCATGTTTGTGGAAAAATACAATCACCTCGTTGCTGATCTTGACCGTAGCAGCGGCCCTTCGTTTCCGCGCCGTGGTTGCTGGGGGGTCTTTATTCACTTTGAAACTTCGGAAGAGAGAAAGCGTTTTCTATGCTTTGTGAAAGAGAGACTGCGAATGAACATGGCATTGGGAGGTACTTGTTGTTCCGGGAAGGGCCAAAAGGTGCACGGTATATGGAGACGGGCAGAGTAAGGACAACAACAATATATACTTATTTTCGCATGTAACTCGCGAGCGTGCCTCCTGTTTTCGACAATTCCGCTCTTTTCTTCTTCTTTTTCTTCGCGAGTGTTGGTGCTGGGGCGTTTCCAGCTGCTGTGTCTTTCGGGCTAGCGTTGTGGGTGTTGGGAGTGGGGAGCTGAGCCTCTTCCGCGGAGGGTTGGCGCTGGTTGCTGAGGTACTTTTCGTATATTGAAGCGGGGGAAGATCCCGAGCTGCTTGCGTCGTGATTGCCGATGCTTTCGTTGTTTCTCGTGGTGTAAATAGATTCGAGCACCTTGGATGTTTGGCCAGATACATGGGCCATACAAGCGGGGAGTAAGGGTGGGTGCACGGTCTCGCACGGAATGTTCGCACCGCAATGCGTTCTGTATTCGTCGATGGTCATTTGCTTGGACAACAGTACCCAGCGCTTCGGCGCGGGCGCAATCACATCGTGTTTGTAGCCAAAGAATTCCTTGGCCATGGTCGCGAGCCAACAACGAGCAATAGGCGAGTTAAACGACGGATTGTCCATTTGCCATCGCTTGGCACACTGCCAACAACAAAATGTACCGAATACGGTGTACGTGCGTCGCGTCTCGTCGTAACCGGTCGGAACGGGTACGGGGAACCAATCAAACTCGCAACCATCCTGCCAACAGACGTGCGTGTCGCCCGGTGTCCAGTTTTCCGCCCATTTGCCGTTTTTTCCCACGACAAGCTCGTGTGAGTACTCGATAATGGGCGACCCGGACATGGTGCTGTGGACGGGGTATTTGTGTGTGTATGTGTCGGCCAGTACAGAATGGAGTCAAATTTCAATGTTTTCGGGAATTTTTTTTTTTGTAATTTCTATTTTTGTAAATTTAAATGTGTTGAATCTTCTTCTTTTTCGCACGATTCTGGTTGTTGCTCTTCTTCTTCTTCTTTTTCCTCTTCTTCTTCTTCGCACCGCTCGCGTGCCCGGCGGCGTTCGCTGCGTCGACGAGAACCGGGCTTTCCGGGACGGGGATGTGTGCGAGATTGCACAACCAGTTCACAAGAGAGTTGTAGCGGCTTTTCATGAGCCCAATGTTGCGCGTAATTTGCTGGCCTTCTGCGCTCTCGGCCGTGGGGGCAGAGGAGAGATACTCGGCACTATACATTTGCCAACTCATTTCGTGAATCGTGCGACCAAGCACCGCGCAAGCTCGGATGACCATCGGCATTTGGGGAAGAAACGCAATCGTCATCTTGCACTGATGCGTGCACATACTGTTTCGCAAAAGGCGTGTGCCCGAATTCGTCTCAATGTCCGCTTGTGCCAGCGTCTTGCGTGGGTCGTTGTGGAAGTCGTGCATGAACCCGTCTATGGCGGCGATGAAATCCGAACTCAGAGCGCAGACCTCGCCCTCTTTCCCACGCGGGTAATTGGTCACGAGAAATGGCAGGATGCGCGGGTACTCGTCGTTCAAGAAAAACGGCTTCTTCCGCGGGCATGTTTTCTGGAAGTTTACGATTTTCAAAGTGTCGTCGAACCACTTTGGAAGAACCTTGCTGTACAGCCCAAGCACGCTGCTTGTACTGCCTGTGTCTGGAAACACGGGGGGTAGAATAAAGTCGCAGGCCATCAGCATGGTCTGGTTCAGTGCGCTGTCCGCCGGACTCGTATCCACGACGATGATGTCAAAATAGCGTTTCAGCATGCCCAAAATGACTTGACACATGCCGACGTGGCAGGCGGGACGAACGTCGCTCTTGGCCTGTAACAGACTGCTGTTCATCGCCCGCTCTATTTCGCGCAGACAGTCGCTCCCTCGCAAGAGGAAAAGATTCCCGCGGAGGGGACTGACGCCTTCTTCGAACAAAGCCCCCTCGGTGTTCACAGGAACGATGAACGTGTGGTTGTTGCCTTGTTCTACACGATCCAACGCGTCTTGTAGCTTTCGTTCGGCACCGTGGCGGTCCGTGTCTTCAAAGACGGGCCGAAATATGGCCATAAGTGTGTTGTCGTCGTGTTTTTGTTCGAGATCTACAAAGGTTCGGTAGTCGGGGGCCTCGTCGGTGGGCATCACAGCGTCGCTTTGCACGGGTGGACCTTCTTCACATGCGACCGCTTGTGCCATCTTGGCTTCGCTTTGCTCCCGCTCTTCCCGTGCCGCGGTATCTTGGAAAAGCCACTCGGTCGCGGCGAGACGGTCCGTCAAATTGGCTTGTGGGTCAAAGTCCACAATGCAGGTTCGTTTGTTGCCGTGCGCCGCAAAAGCTCCCGCGAGATGCATGGCCACCGTTGTTTTGGCAACACCACCCTTGAAGTTGTGGACGCCGAAACTCTTCCCGTTGCGGCCGCCGGAGCCGCCATCGGTATCGGGGTGGTCCGCCGCGGCGGCGGAAGACGAGGACATTTGCGGTAAACAGTGGTGGTGGTACAAATTCGTTTGATGGGTGGTTGTCTATAAAGTAAATTTCCTGCTTTTTTTTAAAAACAAAAAAATGAGCGCGCGACTTTATGCCACATATCGTGAGAGTTCACTTGCGTGTTCGACTTCGTTTTCTCCTTCTTCTCCTGCGCCGACGCTTGTTTCTTGCTCTTCGTCGCAAAATGTGATGAATGGTTACGTTGGGGCATCCCTGTTCTTCGTACTTTCTGAGGATATGGCTGAGAACACCCTCTCCATCGCTTCGTTTCGAAAAGAGCATTCTTACTTTTAACGTCTGTGTATCGAGTTCCATCAGAGGTTCGAAATGCGCATTCTGTATCCACGCCATTAACACCGTCGGTCTGTCTTTTTTTGCTTCGTGCGTTCCGCAGTACAGAGATCCCGCAGAAACGTCAAAGACTAAGATATTCAGTCCGAGTACGTCACATACGTACAAAATGGAAAAGACGTCTGCCCACGTTTTCGGATTGTGTATTTGCTCGCGAATTTCCTGAATGTTCGGCACCGACGCCATATCCACGCCTTTTTTTTCCCAAAATCGTTCCCACGCAGCTTTGCTTGTGTTATCAAAGATTACCCTGCGAAAATGTTTGCCCAATCGCTGCTGCTCGCGGGCGTTTTTCGTCCAATATCCCCCATAGTTGATTGCATACCCTATTGTGTGGTAGAAACACGTTCCATCTGCGTTTGTCCCACCACGATACCACTCTTTTCCCGGTTTTTGCGGTATAAAGTGAGTGATCGACGTTGGAACGTCTGCGAATTCCCCAGCGGGCACGTTGTTTGTCATTTGTCGTCCCTTGCCTTTCCTCATCCGTCTCAAATGATCTTCTGTTGCACTGTAATGTCCGGACGGCTCGCTCATCGTTGTTTTTGTCTTGGGCGGTAGATTTTTTTTCCCTCTTTTTTTTTTAATTTCCGTTTCCGAGTACATTCCAGTCCGTTTCCGTACCAATGATCGGCTCAGAGCCAGTCTCCATGAAAATATTTTCCGGTTTTCCAGCGGTATTGCAGAATTTCTTTTTTTCACTCCACCCATGTGCGAAATTGCAAGAAGTTCCTAAACGACACCACCCCTTCAAGAAATGTCGGCACAGTCTGGATTTGAATTTTGGGTGTTCGGGAGTATACTCCGCCCAAGAGTTCTTGGGTGCACTACATCGCACACGAAAATCGGACGACATAAAATGTACGTTTTTGATGTTTCGGCAAGAAAAAAAAACGACAAAAAAAATTCTGCTGGCGAACGCTTCGCGAAATGTATGATCTTTTCATAAGAACTCTCGTGAACACAAACCGGAACGTACAAACCACCGCGTGCGACTTTTGCGTCCGAAAAAAAAGTCTGACGATCCGTATCTTTTTCAAAAATCCATAGCATCGCTCGCATCATCGTCCTCGTCTTCGCCTATATCGTCCTCCTCCTCTTCTGCTTCTTCTTCTTCTTTCCCTTCTTCAGCCTCGGCCAAATGCTCGCGGAGAGTCTCCGAGATAGACTGCGAGGCCTCCTCGTCTCGGATGACAGCTTCGATGCCACCGTTTGCATTTCGGCGACGACCCGGTTGTTCCATCGCAACCTCGATTTCTGGTGTAGATTCAACGGCGGGAGGGCGCATATTATTATTCGGACGCGCTGCCATCATCATGAATGCAATGTTTCCGGCCGGTTGGCGGTTAGGCGCGGGCATGGTTACAGGCGGCACTGCCGTGGGTGGAGACATGAAACCTCCAAGTGGAGAGGTGGTTTGCATCGTGGGACGGCGCATCGTCGGGCGTCGTCTTGTCGGCTGCGCGTTGCTCGATGCGGGCGCCGCTGCCGGTGCGGCGGGGGCGGGAGCAGAAAATGGGATATTTCTGGATGGAGGTGGTGCCGACGCCGCCGCTGGCGGGCTCGGAGAGGAAGAGACGCCCCCACCTAGAAAGGCATTCTTCATATGGGTCACGATCATTGAACCAAATATCAAGAACCCCAACTCCAAGATCGGACTAACCGATCCCCGTCGCATATATCGCGTGTACAGCTTGGTAAGCGACCGGTCGTACCGTCCCATGTCGCGCGTCGCTTCTCCAGACCAACCCTGAAGCTTAAGAATCTTATAGCGCCCATTGAGAATTTCAATACCTGTCACGCCGAGCTTAATAGCATCTTTCATGAAACCGACAGTGGCTACACAGTCTTCCTTTGCTCGCGTGCGGTTTAGTTCAAATTCAATGTCCGCGAGCGGGTCGTCTACCGTTAGTTTTCGATGCAAATTGGACCCGCCCATTTGCATGCGCGACAATTCGTGCAACAGCACCGTCTTTTCGCGCAACTTGTCTTGTGCAATATCATGTTTTTGTTGCGCCGTTAGTCGGGTCTTCCGCGTCGCGCGACTCGACCGATGCGAACGTACAGACTTTGAGGACCGCATGGATCGCGCAGATTGCCGAGGGGCAGATCGAACCGACTTGGCATCTATGCTGCGGCGAGAAGATTTCGACGAGCGTGAGGAAGATGCGCGCGAATCGCGTCGGAATTTGGGGCGTGATTGGGCGTGACGGTCGGATTGAAAAAACCGCGGCCCACTGTCTTCGGCTTCGCTCGCGATTTCACTGCTTACAAAGGGTGTTTGTTTCAGACTAATTTTGTTTTTGTTGGTGCGCGTTGGGTTAGAAACTTTTTTGTACAATTCCGCCAGACTTGGTGTCGCCATGGTTTTTCATGCGGAACAAGATTTTTTTTGCGTTCAGAAAGGTGATTTTCCAACGCATTATTGCTCTTGAATGCCCGATGTCCTGAGTTGAAGGTAGAATTCTGCAGACGATGGTTGAACAATATCTCCCAATACCTGACCAACGCGCACCGCCAATCGAGTACGATTCGAACGGAAATGTTGGAAGGAACGATCTCCTAAAACGTCTTTGACGGCTTGAAACACGTGATCCATTGTAATTTTAGGCTTACACTTGCGCTGCTTGCGTAAAATGCTGAAATTGTGGTTGACGGTACCCCCTCCCGTCAATGAGTCGCCGATGCGTACACGCTGACGCTCCTTTTTGGTACGCGCCATAAATCGCATCACATCGGGTTCCAGTTGCGTCATTTGAGATTGCAGCGCAGAACGTCGAGGCTTAACTTCCTCTGCGATTTGCTTGAGATGTTCTTTGGCACGTTCTTGCAGCGTGGCGATCTCGAGAACCTCACGTGGTGCCTCTACAATCGTCATGTTCCGGGGTTCTTGTGTAGTGGTGCGAATGTATTCCCCGCGCCGATTACGATCCGCGTTGACGCGGCGCTTCAATATATCCAGAAACGCGGGCCACGGGTCGGTCACGCTGTACTTTGGATGTGCCTCGACATCTGCAGTCGAAATGTCAACAAGCATTTCTTTGACCTTTGCGATTTCAATGGGCGTCATTCGATTGTACACGTCGCGACGAATATACTGCGAACCCACTTTGTAGCACGTGTCGTTTGGCAATAAACGCTCCAATTCCTTTTTGGCGGTCTGCACGTGCGCGTTCCATTTTTTGCGTTTGGCTTTGGTCTCTCGGTCGAGCTGTGTCAGCTTGCGTTTCGCAAGACAAAGATCGCGCACGGCTCTCTTTTCGTCGGGAGTGGCGGAGCTCATCGTTTGATTTGAAGGGGGGAACAAAAAAAAGCGGAAACGCTGCAACGGGCGTTTGGGTCGATCTTGCAAGGTGCCAGATTTAAACGTTCATTCCCATAGCTCTGGCACCGATGCGAGCCGTCGCGAGCTCGGCGGCACACTTAGGGTTTGTACTGGAAAATTTCAGGGATAGGAACATAAGAGCGTACGTGATAAGCACGATTCCCAACCCGACAAATACCCCCGTCGAAATCCACCATCCCTTGTGTTCTCCAAATGCATCCGAGTCGTCGTCGTCTTCTTTCGAGTGCTGAGTGGTCAAAATGATCGCAATTACAAGAAGTATGATACCTACCAATAGAGAAACTTGTCCCGCACGATACGGTAGTTTCATCGAAAGAGTGTGCTCGTAAAACATCGTATTTTTTGCGTTTTCGCAATTTACAAGATCCGTTGCCACATCTTTACCAGCATCAACGACACCGGCCAAACTTTTGTCAAGAGCGCTTCCCATTGTTTTTTACACTGGGAATATAAAATCGAGATACAATGTGACTAGAATTTTTTTTTTGTTTGTTTAAACACAAAAATGGATATCTCCGAAAGTACTCTTAAGATACCCCGCGCAGACGTTCAGATCGTGTGGCTGGAAGAACACAATGGCAATGTGAGCTTCCTGTGCTCACATTGCCGTGAAAAGATACAAATAGCCAAAAAAAATATGTACAATCCACAGTTAGAGTGTGCCAAGTGTCACCGCACCATCGACAACCCCATTGGTTCGGTGCCCGTTGCCATAAAAGTCGCCGTCCCAGACGATTGGGATCTTGTGGATGATTTCGACGAGGACTAAAAAACATTCACCTGTCCAACGTTTGGCTAACAGAGGACTGATCGTCGTCGTCGTCTTCGAAATCACTGTCGTCGAATTTATGCGTGCACGTGACTTTGTGTACGACGCATCGCACACCACCAATCGATGGTTTGGGTGGTTTGCTCAACGGGGCCCGCTTTCTTTTACCGGTGGTGCGTTTTCGCTCGCGGGCCGCTTCCTGTTGGTCTGCCATGTGCTTTTGGCATTCGACTACGCAACTGGAGAGCGTGTCGATGACGTTGTACTTGGACGCCCAGTACCAAAAGAACAATTGCCCGAGCGTCGTCTCGTGCGTCATGCCGTTGGAACCTTCAAACATGACCCGCGGGCCACGGCGAAACGGGTCGAACAACAGTCTGCCCTTGGAGTGCAGCGTTGTACTGTATTCCG
>MDTD01034929.1_pt1 | contig 24244 bp, 16 predicted proteins | sample 811221 | NCBI WGS metagenome assembly MDTD01 (sample SAMN05326646, study PRJNA326480) | marine metagenome | isolation source: seawater | place: Pacific Ocean: South West | collected 2011 | reverse complement strand
GATCAGAAGTATTTAAACCTAACTCAGTGGCAGCTTTTTTACACTCTTCCCACGTTGTAATTTCTTTACCTGCTGGACAGCCAACATCACCATCTCGCAGTAACTGATATTTTTTTGTTTGTGCAGGTTCAGGAGTAGGTGCAGGTTCAGGAGCAGGTGCAGGAGCCGGTGCAGGTTCAGGAGCCGGTGCAGGTTCAGGAGCCGGTGCAGGTTCAGGAGCCGGCGCAGGTTCAGGAGCTGGCGCAGGTTGAGATACTGCAGCAGGAGCAGGTTGAGGCGTCGGTGAGGGTTGTGGAATTATTACAGGAGCCTGTTTAGACTGTAAAGCCTGATTTAGAGCATTACCTAGATATTCCAATGTTTTATTGGTGGCAGTTGTTGCATCCTTCCACGCATTATTTGTCACATCAGCACCGCGAGCATAAGCAGAAGCATATGCCTCAGACTCTTGCTGTTCTAAAGCAGGATTTTCTAGTTCACCTCTTTCAAGTGGTCTTAAATTCACATATCCTTCTACTAAATCCTGGTCTTTTTTCTGTTTACATTCGTTAGATAACTGTTTATAAGAATGATTAACAAAAAATTCACCTTGTTCCAAACTAACAGGTTTATCTAAAGGTTCATTAATATTTGCCATGATTTTATATATATATATAATAATAATATAATAATATCATTATTATATGAATAATACCTCGCGTTTCAAATACTTTTGCACAACATTTTAAACTATACTTTATTGTTTTTTTTATACATAAATCCCATTCCTAATATTGTAAGAAACAATAACCAATTTCCTAAATAATATTGTTGATATATTAATTTTGAATCTACATACATCGCTTGTGCTCCTTCTTTGCGACCTTTGAGAGCAGACAATTTTTGTTTTAATTTTTTTTGCTGATTTTCTAATATAGTTATTATATTATTTACGCGTGAAGCACTATTAGATAATCCCATATTATTTACTTCCACGGAATTTTGTAATTTCAATAACTCAGCATTAATATTTGCTATCTTATCACGGCTTTCTGCATATAGTTTTGATGCAGTGCTTTCAGAACCATAATATTTGGATTTAGGATATAAATCCGTAAGTTCATTTAATGCAGCTTTATAACGTTGATCTAAATTTTGTAACAGTTGCTCATTTTGTGAATTTGTCATATATATATAATATATTATATGAGTATTATATATACAAGAGTATTAAATATAATGCAGCTAAAAGAAAATATAAAATAAGTGTAAATAGAATAAGTCTAAATAGAATAAGCTTGTATTTATTAATCCTCGCAGATTCTATAAAACGGGGCGGTAATAGCAGATTTACTCTTGCGCAAAATCTCGCAGATGTCACCAGGACGAATACCAATTGCCAAAGAGATGGGGCTAAATCGTGAAATACCTGGCATTTGTTCATTATTCTTAATATTGAATTTTTGGCGTATTTCAGCAGCTTCTTCAGTTGTCAACACCCGATGTGGAGGAACCAATTCATGATCCAAAATATTAAACTGTAAACGCTTAATGTTATATAAAGTGATAAGAATACCTTCTTGCTGCCAAATATGTTTCACAGTTTTAATAATTGGTTCATTTGGTTCATCTTTAACAATAATGATTAATTCATCTTTTTTTGTTAAAACTTCTTCTAGTTGAAACAAATCTTCAATATACTCATAAAGATTGTTATGACGAATGGCTTTTGCTAAATGATATTTTACATATACATTTTTTCCATCATCGTCCTTTTTTAATAGCATATCCATTTGTTTTGCCTGAAACATCGCGTTAACTTCTCCCATACTAGAACCAGAATAGTTTGACACATTATATCCCTGTTTTTCTAGCTGCAGTAAAATATTTTCTCTTGATTTGAAAATTTGTGAAAGCTGACTACTTTGAGACATAATATATATAGATATATTATGTTTTAACTTCTTTCAATTTTATACTCTCTAATATGTAGCGAACTAAAATTTATTTACGGAAATAGATTTTTTTTCTTCATCTTGGTTTTCTTCATCTTTATCTTTATCATTAATAGTAAATAATATACTTTCTGTGGCTTTTTTCTTTGCTTTTTCAATCATTTCATTTACATTATTTACAACCGTAGAAGCGTTTTTTTCAGGAAGCTCATCTTTTACAGAAGAATCATCTGCGAAAATATTTTCATCTTGTTTTTCAGATGCACCATCAATAGTTTGTGAGATTTTTTGAACTGCTTGATTTTCATCTATAGGCATTAATATTTGGTTCTGTGCTTGTGCTACTTGGGCTTGTGCTTGTGCTACTTGTGCTTGTGCTTCTTGTGCTTGTGCTACTTGAGCTTGTGCTACTTGGGCTTGTGCGAGAGCAACATCAGCCTGTGTTTTTGTGGTTTCTGCTTGTGTAATCGCTAAGTCTTTCCCTGCTTCTATTCTTGGCGAATTGCTTAATGGTGCACCGACAGGAGATCCTGATTTTAATTCAGGAGATTTATAATTTTTATAATACGAATCGTTAGTGTATACTTGATCTCCAACAGATTGCGGTGTAATTTCAGGTTGTTTTTCTGAAACCACAGTCTTCTTGGGATCTCTTTCTTTAACAATTTCTGGGACTGAAATGCTGTCTGGATCCATTCGTTGTGATACGGTATCTACTTCAGGACTAAACATCTCAATATCTTTCGGTGACTCTTGGCGCTGTATTTTATTGGCATGATCTAACAAATCTTTTGTGGTCATATCTTTGCCAAGCAATTTAACCACATTATTTGAAAATGACATGCTCGTTAATTGATCCACGTTATCATCTGTAATAATTCTCATTTGAATATTCATGGTCTGAAGTTCTTGTATCAGCAATTTAAATGCATAGGGAACGCGCAATACACTAAATGATCGTCCAAATTTACTAACATTATCGATTTGTAACTTGTTGTCTAGTGTTCCTTCGAAACGGATAGGTCCATCAGCATATGGACTTAAAAAGAGATTATAGCTATCATTGTATATTGCTATCATGCCTGTTTGATTGCACACCGCCATGAAATATTCGTCTCCGCGAATAAGCATAGATTCCTGTAAAAACTTTGTTGCTCCATGCCCCAATATTCCATCGCGCTCCATCTCTCCAACACGCAGACCACCATCATTTGCGCGTCCTTGCACAGTTTGTCTAGTTAATAATGTGCGAGGACCGCGCGCGCGATAATTAATTTTATCCTTTACCATATGTTTTAATCGCATATAGTATGTCGGTCCAAAGAAGATGTCCATTTTTAATTGTTCACCAGTAAGACCATTATATAATAATTGGTTACCTGTAGATTGCAATCCTACGCGGCGGAGCATGTCACCAAATTGTTTATGTTTTGGTCCTTTATTCATAAATGCAGTGCAATCACCAAAGCCACCATATATACTACATGCTTTTCCCATTAATGTTTCGACTAATTGGCCAATTGTCATTCTGGAAGGCAACGCATGAGGATTCACAATAATATCGGGGCGTATGCCATCATCTGTGAACGGCATATCAGCTTCGGGGACTAATAATCCAATTGTTCCTTTCTGTCCACATCTAGAACAGAATTTATCGCCGATATTAGGAATGCGCTCATGTCGTATGCGGACTTTAGCAATACGTTTCCCTTCTTCACCTTCAGTAATAAAAGTTTTGTCGACGTATCCAAGCTGTCCTTTCTTGGGAAAAACCGATGCATCAGTAGAAACTTCTGGTTCTTCTATGTTTGTTATGACTTTTCCGATCAAAACAGTTTTATCATCAACCAGTGTATTTTCTTTAACCATTCCTGCTTTATCGAGAACACCATAATCAAAACCAGGTTTTAGACCAATTACATTTTCGTCTTCTATATTTGCAAAACGACTATCAACCTGCGAATTACCAACTTTGGTTTGTTCCTCAAATGTTTCATACATATTGTAATATGTCGTTCTAAATAAGCCACGTTTTACGGAAGCCTCATTGATTAATATAGCGTCTTCGACATTATACCCATTATAACACATAATACCGACAATTACATTCTCTCCGTATGGATGTTGTTCATTATTAATTTTTTCTAAATATCTACTTTTAACTAATGGGATTTGCCCATTATTTAAAACAACACCCATCTTATCAATCCGCACCGGAAAGTTAGAGTGATACAATGAAACTGCTTGCTTCATTTGTCCACACGCAAATAAATCGCGTGGCAATTGATTATTTTCGGGAAACACCACTTGATTACCCATAACACCCAGTATCAAGGAGGGGTGTATTTCAATATGAGTGTATTTTTTGCGATTGATATTAGATAATTCTTGACCAAAATGTTCTGCAGATTGTGAAATAAGAGCAGATTCTTCTTCGGAAACATCGATATACTCTATGACGGCTTGCGTGGATTTTAGCATAGCAATATCATCAGCAGTGTATAAAGCATTAACTTTGCCATACGTATAACATTTTGCTATGGAGAAATTAGCATCTATTTTTTCAGCAAAACCAGTAATTAGTTGTTGCCATGTAAAACTGTCTGTTTGTATTTTTTCCAAGACAGGTTTTCTCTCATAACTCGGTGAATCTTGATCAATATAAAAGACTGGACGACACAATCGCCCTCCATCAGTATAAATATAAATAGTATTATTCGGAATATCCCAATTTATACTACTGTAAATTGGTAACAGAGCACTGCGACGGTATTGCTTTAACTTTTGTAAAAGGCTATCAGGTTTCCCTGTAGTTCCTACCCAATTACCATTAACTAATAATTTACATTCGTGTGCGATAGCAGATGGGCTGCTTTCTGTGAGTAATCTCATATTAGAATTACGACGCAACCATTTTATGATGGGGTATGATGAACAAGAACCGGTAATAAATGCTCCTAAACTCAAATGCTTATGCAAGCCGACATTTCCACCATCAGGTGTATCAACAGGATCTATAATTCCCCATTGTGAAGAATGCAGTAATAAGGGTCCCGTTATTTTAGCACTTGCGTCAATAGAAAGATTTACTTTACGTAGCTGTGACACTGCAGAATTATAACTGAGGCGATTCAAATCTTGCACAACACCTTCGCGTTTTGTGTGTGCTTCAGCACCCCAATTACCTTTGAATGCTTTACGAACGCCTTGTTCCAATATTCTTTCCGCGAAAAATTCATTGTAATTACCTTCAATCAAATCGATAAAGTTACCTTGGTATTTTGCTTGCTTGTAGTAGTATTCCTTGTCTATTTTTTGAAATATATTCTTGACTTGGAGAGAATAATACTCTTTAAACAACTCTCCTAATAAAATGCCGGGAGTTTCCACGCGTTTAAATCGAAAACTATCACGATCAGTAGATTTCACCACGTCTGTATGCACGCGCAACATTTCACGGACCATATGTCCTAAGAAATACGCTTTATTTTTAAAATTTGTGACACCAATATGTGGAAGAAAGTAATTAGAGAGAATTTCTAATGCGTGGGATACAGTCTTACCCTTAGTGAAGGTCGCAATATATTTCAGTGCGACTTCTTGATTAAAAAACTTATTGGCATCATGTATCGACGGCACAAACAAATCCATGTATGTCTTAAATTTTTCCATATCAAGTAAGCAATGTTCAATAATATCGCGATCAGACTCGACGCCCAAAGCTCGCATCATAATAAATAATGGAATCGGTTTACGAACATTGGGGACAATGACCACGATTTGATTATTAGATAAAGATGGTGTGGAAGCAACCATACGGACAGACATGGTGCGGGTCGGTTTAGAGGTGTCTTCTGAAACAGAACGAATATCAGCAGCAGCGCTATACAATTCGTTCAAATCTTTGCGAACGTAAAGCATATTATCTGCAAATTTTTCTTGTGATACAATGCATTTTTCTTTACCATCAATAATAAAATAACCACCATAATCGTTTTTGCATTCACCCATTTCGAAGCGAACACGAGCATTTAAATTATCTAAAATACAAAGATTTGATCTCAACATAATTGGAAATCTTCCTAAAAAGATTTTTTCCAATGTTAGGGTGTGTGTTGGCTTGTCTTCGTCAACGTCTTTTTCTTCGACATCTTTTTCTTCGAGTTCATTATTTATAAAAAATTCCACGTCGACATCATAATGAATCGTGATCGCATATGTCATGTTTCTTAATCGAGCTTCATTGGGATACATGTAATGTTTTCCACGTTCATCATAAATAATAGGCTTACCATAATATATTTTGTCGCCGTTTTTCCCTCCTAAATATAAATTACATCGTAATTTAAACTCGTTTGTTTTTGGATCTTGCATTTTCATAATTCGTATGGGATTTTTCTCTTTCATAATCCTGGAGATATCATGCTCCATAAAATTATTATAAGAGGATATCTGGTGCTGCACCAACCATTGAGGATTATCTTCAAAATATTTATCAATAATTTTTTGAATAAGTTGATCGTCCATTATATAATAAAGAGGGTTTTTTTTAGACCTATAAACTATATTAGTTTTTATAGTATAGTTTATAGTATAGTTTATAGTATAGTATTATTATAGTATTGTTTATAGTATTGTTTATAGTATCAAATATAAAAATATCTTTTAAGGTTAACATTTGTCATCTTTGCAATTTTTTTTCTCTTTTTTTTCTTTTTTATGCCCATAACCTTCTATAGTTTTTCCCTGCATGAGTATTAAACTTCCTAAAGCAAGAAGAAATAATACAAATGGCAACAACACCAAAAACCACGATACACGTGTGTAGCCCGTCTTGCAAATTGCGTTTAGGACAAAGACCCAAAAGACAGTGTATACTATATTTACCACAAATACCAGTGGCGTGCTGGGCACATCACATTCTAAATTACCCACACAGTATACATCAGTATTTCCTTTATTTTGAATAAGTAATACAATAATAGAGATCACGGAAATGACTAAATATACATATGCTGGAGTGCATAAATCTTTGATTGTTTTTGTGAGATTCATTTTATACTATATAAAAATAAAAAATTTCTGGTCGTATACAAAATATCTAGTCGTATACAAAATTCTAAGAACAGATAATTTTAAGATATATTAAAAGGTTGGTCTAAAGGAGACGCATTTAAAGAAGAAGGAGACTTACGACCATACCAGGTGTTCATCCCTTTCATTCCGGTATTCCATATCGTATATAATCCTTGTTGCAGTTCAGCACCCATAATTGGATCACGTCCACTGCCGCCTTGCATAGAAGTATTGCGCCGTTTTTTTCTAAATTTACTTCTGGATTTTCTTTTCGTAGATTTTCTCATGATTTTTGTATGGCGACTTTTATGTGTTTTGCTATGGCGTTTTGAAGCACTTTTGCGTCCATCTACATCATCTAATCTCCACCCACCATATTGCTTGGCTGTTAGTTTATAAGGACCAGGAAAAGGATCACACCCTCCCACAGCACCTCCGCATTTCGATAAAGGATATATATCAAGACATCCTCCTCCTCGCTGACGCTTTCTAGGCTTTATTCTACGCACCTTATTTCGTCTAGTTTTGACTCTAGAACGAGCACGACGATATTTTTTGCTCTGCATTATACTATAATAATATTATATTTATAAAAAATATTTTGGGAATATAAAATACTGTTAATATAATTTATATATTTATTACTCAATATCAACATGAGTTAACATGTGCCTACGACAACACATTTTATTTAAACCAAGAATATCTAGTGTCTCTCCTTCGGCCGTTTTATCGACAATATCTGCCGTTAGGTATTTTACTTTGTCTACATCTGCGCCAGCCGCAGATTTTTTACGACGCACCTCACGAGTAAAATAACGATATTTGTCTCCCAGGACAGTGCCACACGTAAAGCATTTTACTGGAATAATCATGTTTATATATTAATATATAATTAATATATAAATCAATTTTTAACAATATATTCTTGTTAAATTAATTTGTGGCCTGACAAATAACTTCACTCTATTTTTACTTTGTGATGTAAAATGGGCGATTATCTGTCCCACCAACACAAGAACCCTTATTCCACACACAACAATTCACCTTATCACAATTTTTTTTGCTAAATGTTTTGCATTGTGTATCTATAATCGCGGGGTTTTCTAAGTGAATATCACAGATGGCTTGAGGATTCTCGCTATCTGGAAATAAACCCGGAGTTTCGTCACTAAACATACCTTCCACCGTTACTATTTTACTGATCCTTTTCTCTCGCAGACCTCTTTCATCGCGCCAATATTGAAATATAATAACCATAAAGATCAACAAAACTACTATACCCATAATATGCATAGCGTATTGGCTAAAAAAATCCATTATATATTATATAGCTGATATTTTATAACCACTGGTTGTTTTCTTGCGAACATGTTGTTTTTTACTATCATGAAACATGTGATGACATTTCTCGCACACAGTCATGAGATTAGCCTTATGATTTTTATGAAAAGACTCTATGTAATTTAGTGTGTTGGCTTCGTTTTGATGCTGCAAATGGTGAACTTCTGTGCCCTTTTCGCCACAATTTTCACAATCACCCATAATTTTTTTGGCATTAAAATGACTGACTTTTTGACCTAAAATATTTTGTTGTGTGCCATTATATTTATTCCTTAAGTAATGTGCTCTCTTTAAAAAATCGTCCGGTAAATGCAGTGATTTACACACCTCGAGACCATACATACTCTCTCCTGGTCCGTCGCGCAGCTTTCTATCGTATATTAAGCTATCGTCTTCTGCGTCATATGTTACTGCCATATGTTTCATACATAATTTATCTAAAGCCTTGATTTCCTCGAAATGCTGTATTTCATGAAAATGCGTCGCAAATAAATGTGTTGACCCCGTGTCATGTAAATGTTCGAGACCAGCGGTAAAAATACTAAGAGCAGAATCGCTCTCTGTTCCCGAACACAGTTCATCGCCGAGGATAAGGCTGTTTTTATCGGCCATGCGTAAGATAGTTCGTAATTCGGTCATCTCTACGGCAAATGTGGAGAGACCTTTAAATATATTGTCATTCCCCAAAATTCTGGTATAAATAGAATGATATGGCGAGAAACAAAATGATTTGCATGGCACATACAAGCCTGCCTGTGCCATAATGACGGCAATGCCAATAGATTTAATAAGACTGGTTTTCCCCACAGCATTTGTGCCATATAACAACATACCATTATACATTTCCGTATATAGTGATTCTTGATCAACACTATCAGGTATTCCTAGACTAATATCATTAGTAACATATAATTCGTTATTTTGAATATGTTCAATAAGAGGATGACGAATACCCTCTGCTGCAAAAAAAGATTTATCGGCAGAGATAATATTCGGTTTATTGTAATTATATTTATTGGCAATATAACATTTCGCTTGTAAGATATCGACTGCAGATGTAAATTGAATAATGTTTCTAAGCTCATCGTGAAATTGCGTAAACTCACTAATAAATTGATTAAAAAATGCCGTAATTTCAACGACTAAATTACGTTCGGCCTCTTGTGTTTTAAAAGCCAATTCTTTTATCATTTTATTAGATATTCCCACGTCTTTTTTATTGCTTCCAATAGTAGAATAATCCAAATTGTCATATGAAAAATCAAACTCGTAATCTGTGCCATCATGGTCGTTATAATGCAGTGTAACTGTTGCATTACTATTAGCATTACCAGTTTTTGCTAAAGATTTTATGGCTTCTTTAAGTCGCGTAATTCTAAGTTTTGTGCCCATTAGAATGGGAGGGGATTTAGGTGTATCATGAATCTTTATAAAATTCGTGGCTTTTGTGGCCTCGGTGGTCGTGGGCGTGACTTGGATTACTTCATTTTGATTACCCGCCAAACATGACATCAGCGCATCTGTTGAAGCTTTTAATTTTGCTTTTGATTTAGCCTTCGTGTTTTTTTTAATTTTTTCCATACTAGCAACTCTTTCTGATAGCCAAGCTCGAATCGCTTCTAATTTTTTACGCGAATGAATGCAGTCGCTAAACAGTTGGTCTATTTCTAAAGATACACCTGGTTTAATAAAAAAATCCGCTGGTGTGGTGAGCGACGAGAGAAATTCACTATTTAAATTATAAATATGGGAACACCTTTCAATGTAAAAAGAACGATCTATGTGTTGTAAAATCTGGTTACAGGCGTTACTAATATAATCAAGCTCGTCATTTTTGTGAATAGAATTCGTGATATATTTATGAACTGTTTCGTCTGATTTTGTTTCATTATAAATAAATAGTAATTTAGCAATGTCATTGTAAAATACTGATAACTCTTTTAAATTTACTTTTTTCATCACAAGCTTTCGGGAAAATTTTTCAATATCATTTACACCCAATAGATTTCCCCGCAAGGTGTCCCAACTATTATTTTGTAAAGCATATTCCGTAATATCATATGAAGCTTGCAACCATGTAATATTGGTAGTTGGATTATGTAACATACGTGCAAATTCTCTTTTACCCATAACGGTAACACAATTGTTTAAAAAACTGCTGACAGACGCCAGTTTTCCAGTTTGTTTATTATCCGAGAGAATATTCAATTGTTTTAAGGAATGATTGGCGAGAACTAACTTATCTGAGTGATTTTCAAAAATAGGCGGCTGAAGCTTATTCACAAGATTAGGGCAATGTTGATGCACAAAATTAAGAATAAAAGTTAGCGATTGAATGGCTATTAAATGCGTGGGAAAAAGATCGATAATTTCCTCATGTAAAATTGCAGGATAGAATTTTTCAATGGTTGCTAGCTGATACGTTTGTTTTTCCGCATTTTGTGCATAGGTCCTAAAATCAATTGTAGCCCCGCAGTTTATTTTTGTTTTAAATGTAACATTGGATTGTGTTTTATAGTTTGCATTATTAGTATCACACTCTTCTGTTAATTCACTAATGATATGTAGTTTTTTACTCGTTATGCTCGAAAATACCACAATTTCATCCACAATTTTCTTAGACATGTTAGATATAACTATGCATTCACTTGGATTATAAATAGAAACAATTCTCTCTAATTCATCATATGTGCATGGCGTATGATAAAAATCACGGTGAAATTGTGATGACGAGATATAGCCGGTTAAAACATCTAAAACAGCAGTTCCAATAGTAAGTTGTTCTGACAGCATTTTTCTTGCTTTAGATTTATGAATCCAAACGCACATCACATGATTGGTAAGTTTGGTAGTTTCCGGAGTAAAGAATGTTCCCGGAGAGATTACCTCTGTTAAACTCCGAGAGGTATTTTTGGCCTGTATATCTTGTGTGTAAATAACAATGGTATAGCCTTTGTTTTGTAGACGATTGATATATTTTTCACTGTGATCGATATGAAATCCAGCCTGCATAACATCCCGGACAACGCCATCTTTATCGGCCATAGTAATCTGTTTTTTTGCCATAACTAAATCATTCATAGTAGTGAACTTTTCAATGTCACTACCGATATACTGTCCGTTCTCTCCGCGAAGCCCATAAACTTCGAAAAATGTTCCTACTTGAATAAGGACTATTGTAGACTCGCCGTATTGTTCTTTGTGTTTTTTTGTCAAGGTAAAATAATCCTTAATAATTGTCATATATACTATAAAGTATATATGATAAGCTTTATATTCTTACTGACATTAATCTAAGATCTTTGATGAGGTCATTATTTTTTATCATTCATAAAATTATGCATCAAGGTATCGTCATTATTGTTATTTAATTCACCAGATAAAATAGCTTGTTCATACATTTTTCGCAATACATCATTTGGTGCATCGCTCCCAACTTTTAATAAATTTTTATCACGTAAATATTGTTTTACTTCGGAAATTGGTTTTTGTCGCAATAAAGATATTTCGTGTTTGATGCGCCGTCTTGTATGTGTATTTTTCACTAAAACCGATACCCCTTTTCCTGTTTTACCTAATTTATATTTTACTGTTCTAATTTTTTTATGTGCAACACATCGTTTTTTTGGAGGCAACTTATGTTCATTTTTAGTTTCAAGTGATTTTGTTTGTTTGAAATCGGCTTTAAGTTTGTCTAACTGTGAACTTCTTTCCATCTGAGAAGGCGTCTGTTCTAATGGGTTATCTGGTGGAATATTAATTTTAATATTTGTAGGATTTGTGTGTGTTGTATCACTGCGTTGTGTCATTCTTTTCCATTCACGAAATGTAGGGCGAGAACCATTTTTCAAACAGCTGTATTCCGGTTGTTTATATTTAATAGTAGTTCTATTCTGGGGATCATTTATATTTGTCGATAAAGAAATGACCGAGTCATTTGCAGTGCTATTTATCGTGCTAAATGCATCAACTACTACATTATTAGCTACATTATTTGCTACATTATTAGCTACATTATTTGCTACATTATTAGCTACATTATTTGCTACATTATTTGCTACATTATTTTTTATAGGAGAAGTTTTTTCATTCACAGAACCGCTCTTCGAAGTATTTGAATTTATGGTTTGATCAGTATTATTTTTCCGCATACCTTTTTTCTTCTTTTTATTAGAAAGTTCTTGTAAAAAATCTAAGGATGTGCTGAATTCGTCATCAAATGATGTTTCTTTTACCGGAGGTTGTATATCATCGCCCTCGCGTTTATGTTGATAATTTTTTATTTTATCAATAAGTTTTTTCCGTAACGTTTTTGGATTATGCTTTGGTTTATTCATAATTTTTTGGGGTTTGGAACTCCTCGTTTTTTTTGTTTTATCTCGACCAGATAAAGATAAATATTTAGGATCCAGAGTGATTTTTTTCTGTATATTATTAGACATTATTATGTATAATAATAGTAAAATTAAAGATACATATGTTCCGCATCTCCAAAATTATTTTTATCATTTTTTGAATCATCATTATTTTTATATAATTTAAATCCATTCACAATATCTAAATGTATAAGAACAGTTTTATCTTCTTTCGGTTTACAAAATACACGTCGACTATGTGCAATTTTTGTTTTTGCAAATAAAGTTTCGATATTGCGACCAAAATATTTGAAATGTTTTATATTTGTATTAAACCATTCTAATTGAATAGGTTTATCTTTGGAGATACTCCATTCGGCATCCCGCACCTTTTTAATAAAAATATGATATAATTCTTGATAAGTATAGTCACTTGTCTGGAATCTCCAGGTAAAGCGTGATTCTAGACCTTGATTATAATCAAAAAAACATGTGTTTAATTCTTTTTCATATCCAGCAATAATAACCATGAGTGTTTCTTTGTGATCACTCAATGCCTCGCATAATGTGTCTATACATTCCTTAGAAAATGAATCACCCTTTTCGTTATTTCCGAGTGAATAAGCTTCATCTATAAATAACACTCCTCCTAAACAACTTTCTACAACACCTCTTGTTTTTGTTGCTGTCTGACCTAAATACCCAGCAATCAAATCAGAACGTGTTACTTTTTTAAAAACGTTCTTTTTAAGAACGCCAAGTTTACTAAATATTTCACCTATATATTTAGCTAGTTCTGTTTTTCCGGTTCCAGGAGGTCCATATATTACAGTATGCATAAAGTCATTTTTACTGCAACCAAGAGTGTGAAAGTTTTGTATATAATACAATATTTGGTCAACTATACTAGATTTTACCATATCCATACCAATCATGTTATCTAATTTTTGTAAAGGTCCTTTAATATTATGTATTGCATTCATATTTATATTATATTCTATATCTGGTTGTAATGGATATTTATCAATTAACAATAAAATATCTTTGATGCTAGTTATTTCTGTAGTAATGTGCACAACTTTTTTCGGCTTTTGACAAATAGTCTGTGTGGTTTTTGTAGGAACAATACTATAATATGAGTTAAACATATGTCCATTCTCTACGTTTGGTAATACGTGAAATGTTTTTTGCGAAGAATTTTTTGTTGCTAATTTCCATGTTTTAAAACTTTCACTCAAAACAAATTTATAATCATTTGTTTTTAAAGGGTTACTATAAACATTATTATTATAACCATGAATAGCATTGGTAGTAGTTTTTGATAATACCAGATTATTTTTCCTATTATCATTATTTTTGGGGTAAAATATAGATGTCCATCCTGCAAATTTATCATTTTTACCGGTTAAAAACAAGAATTTATCTGTCAGTGTATTGTTTATGTGATGCCAATTTTTATGAGAATTATTTTTATAATCAAAAACTTTTGGCGACGCTTCGCGAATGCAGTGCAGATCCATAGTTTTTATCATATTACTATACTTATTACGATATGGTATGTGTGATGTGTTATTGCTCATATTATTTACTATGCTATGCTCGTTTTTTAAAATAAAATTATTGTTAGCATCTAAAATATATTGTTTTGGAATACGGTTATTAGTAGTGGTTTCTATATTATCTGAACTATTGTCACATATATTTCTGTTTTGATTTTTACTTTTCCTTCTATTTTTATATCGTTTATGATTATTGAATAAACGATTTTTTCTTAAGTTCGAAAAAGTATTTCGATTATGCGTATTTTTATTTCTTCGCGTAGGCATATATTATGGATATAATAAAAACATATAAAGATAAATTGAAGTAAATAATGAGCTTAATGTTAAATGAGATAAACAATATGGAAAGTAAAACCCATTCTAAAACTAACTGCAGCGTTCCGATTGATGTTAACAAATATATTGAAGAACCATGGTCAGTGATAGAATCATATTTTAGAGGAAAACATCTCCAGCAACTTGTTCGTCACCAAATTGAATCTTACAACGATTTTGTGTTATATCAAATTCAAAAAACAGTTGTAATGTTTAATCCAGTAATTATTCGCTCAGAACAGGACTATGATGCTTCGGCAGATAAATATAAACTAGAGTTACAGATCACATTCAGTAATTTCAGTATTCATCGTCCACAAATTCATGAAAATAATGGAGCAACAAAGCTTATGTTTCCAAGCGAAGCAAGATTGCGAAATTTTACATATACCGCTGGAATGACAATTGATATTAATATTAAATATATTATTCGTAGTGGTGCTAATCTAGAAACAGAGCAGGTATTGTTGAAAACACTTCCCAAAATTCATATGGGTAAACTTCCAATCATGTTGAAATCGGATATTTGTGTATTAAGTCAATATAAACATGTTGATCCACGTGTGAGCGGAGAATGTTATATGGACGCGGGAGGATATTTTATTATTAATGGTTCCGAAAAAACTTGCTTAGCACAAGAACGTGCTGCAGAAAATTCTATTCAATGTTTTCACTCGGTAAAAAATACAAAATGGTCATATACAGCTGAAATCAAATCCGTCCCTGACTCGAAATGTATTTCACCAAAGCAAATTGTCATGTATATATCAACAAAAAACAATGGTTTTGGAACAGGAATTTATATTCAGATTCCTAGAATTAAAAATCCAATTCCTCTGTTTATTGTATTTAGAGCAATGGGAATAATTACTGATAAAGAAATATGTGAATGTATTGTTCTTGATACAAATAATAAAGACAATGAACCCATTCTTTCAAAATTACAAGGATCTATTGTTGATGCAAACAAATATTTAACTCAAGACGCAGCAATTGACTATATTACAAATCATGTAATGTACACTCCACTTAATATGGACAAAGAAACAGGTGCAAAAAAAAAGCGAGAATTTACGATGCAAATTTTAGAACGTGATATATTCCCACACTGTAATACGGAAATAAATAAAAAAATGTTCTTGGGTTATATGACGAATCGTCTTATTCGATGTAGTTTGGGATGGGATAAGCCATCAGACAGGGACTCATATTTAAATAAGCGTATAGATTTAACCGGTATGCTCTTGAATAATCTGTTCCGTAATTATTTCAATAAATTAGTGAAAGATATGCAAAAGCAAATTATTCGTGAAATTAATCACGGTTCATGGCGCTCAACTGAAGATTATCTTAATATTGTCAACATGACAAATATTTATAAAGTGTTAAAATCAACCACTATTGAAAATGGTATTAAACGCGCTTTGTCGACTGGTGACTTTGCTATTATGCATTCGAATGGAAACAAGGCAGGCGTTGCACAAGTTCTGAATCGACTTACATATATTTCCGCACTCAGTCATCTGCGCCGGGTAAACACACCTATTGATAAAAGTGGAAAGTTAATTGCTCCACGTAAACTGGCCTCTTCGTGCTGGGGATTTTTATGCCTGGCAGAAACTCCGGAAGGTGCGTCGGTAGGGGTTGTTAAAAATCTGAGCTATATGACACATGTCACTATTCCTTGTGAGAGTAACGGACTATATGATTTTGTAACACCACATATACATCAATTTAATGAAATCACACAAGAGGAATTAAGCAGAGGGGTTAAGGTATTTGTAAATGGAACATGGATAGGTATTGCGAAAAACCCTAAAGAATTATATTTATCACTCAAAAATAAGAAATACAAAGGTATCATTAATGTATATACGTCTATTGTTTTCGATACACAGCGTAAAGAGATACGTGTTTGCAATGATGCAGGAAGACTAACTCGTCCAGTATTTCGCGTTAAAGACGCAGAATTATTGATTAATCATAGTCATATCTCTGCGTTGAATAAAAAAGAACAATGTTGGAATGATCTATTAACAGATTTACGAAATGATAATTCTGTAATTGAATATATTGATCCTGCTGAACAGAATTACAGCATGATTGCAATGGCGCCAAATAAACTAAAAACTGGATATAAAGAGTCTTCTACACTTGATAAAAATAATTATATTTATAAATACACACATTGTGAAATTCATCCTAGCACTATTTTCGGAATTCTCGCATCATGTATTCCGTTCCCAGAGCATAATCAATCACCTAGAAACACATATCAATGTGCAATGGGAAAGCAAGCGATGGGAATGTATGTTACAAATTATGATAAACGCATGGACAAAACTGCATATGTATTGACATATCCGATGCGTCCCTTAGTAGATACACGCATTATGAATTTAATTAAATTAAATGAGATTCCGTCTGGATCACAAGTAATAGTTGCTATTATGACACATTCCGGATACAATCAAGAAGACTCTATATTATTTAATAAGAGTGCTATTGATCGTGGTTTGTTTCAGGCCACAATTTATCATACTGAAAAAGATGAGGGTAAAAACTCGCATGGCGATGAGGAGATTCGACGAAAGCCCGATAAAACAAAAACAAAGGGTATGAAACTAGGAAATTATGACAAGGTCAATTGCAATGGTGTTATTCCCGAAAATACTTTAGTAGAAAATAGAGATATTATTATTGCCAAAATGGTTGCCATTAAAAATGCGCGCAATAATCACACGCAGGTGATTAAATATAAAGATCAAAGTAAAATCTGTAGAACGAAAGAGGAAACATATGTCGATAAAAATGTTATTGGTAAAAATGGCGATGGATATACTTTATGTAAGGTTCGTCTTCGCGTCATCCGCAAACCAGTAATAGGTGATAAATTTAGCAGTCGTCATGGACAAAAAGGAACTATTGGTAATATTATTCCAGAATGTGATATGCCCTTTACGGAAAGCGGAGTTAAACCTGATATTATTATTAATCCACATGCTATTCCATCCAGAATGACAATTGCACAGCTAAAAGAAACCCTTTTAGGAAAAGTGCTTCTGGAATTGGGATTATTTGGCGATGGCACCAGTTTTGGGGATTTTGAAATTAAAGATATTTGTAAAAAATTGCGTGAAGTGGGTTATGAATCAACGGGCAATGAATTATTATATAATGGACTCACGGGTGAGCAAATAGAAACAAGCATCTTTATGGGACCGGTATTTTATCAAAGACTCAAGCATATGGTGTCTGACAAATATCACAGTCGGGCGACAGGGCCTATGGTTAATCTAACGCACCAACCAGCCGAGGGGCGAGCGAGGGATGGTGGTCTTCGATATGGCGAGATGGAACGTGATTGCATGTGTAGTCATGGCGCGTCTCGTTTTAATAAAGGACGTTTATATGATGCATCTGATGCATTCAGTGTACACGTATGCAAGAGATGTGGTATGATTGCCGCATATAATGATAAGTATCACATTCATCATTGTAAGATGTGTGATAATAGATCTGATTTTAATTATGTAGAGTTACCTTATGCATGTAAACTAATGTTCCAGGAATTGATGACAATGAATGTTGCGCCGCGAATGTTGACTTAATAAAATTATATTTAGGATATTCTATAAATTTATTATGATAACTAATAAATAAATATAGATAAAAATATATATTTATGATAACTAATAAATCTATTTATTTTTTATCTATATGATATATATATTATGGCAGGCAGCATTTCAAATTCAAATCCAAGCAGATTAGGAGGTGGCTTACCTGGCGGACAACCCAAAGGGGGATTACTTGGTGGTGGCGGCGGAACATCTGGCGGTAGTGGCATGGTTGGTGGAAGTGAAAGGGGTCGTGATAGAAAACTTTTACGAAAAGCCTTTGGGCGTTTTAGTGTAAAAAAATCACTTTTTGGGGAGGATCCAGATGATGACGGCATTCTAGGTGATCCTGACTTAGCATCAGGGGGGGCAATCACACAAATGTCTCATGAAATACTAGACGAAGACCATCTACATGATGAGTATCTTTTGCATGATGAAGGTAGCATGCAAGCACAGGCAACAAATCGTGTGCACAAATTTCCTCTAACTCCTTTTAGACAGGCGTTTAATGCCGGTGACTCAGAAGGAACCGTAAACAACACGGTGTTAGAGCACTTATATGCGCCTAACCAGGTGGGCGGCACTGGCGCGGGACAACTAATTTATGATCGTGCGGGAGGAGCACATAAAGGTGGTGGTGCAGCTTATACCGGTAACCCCAAATACGTGTATGATAGCTCTGATTATATTCGTTTTAAGAAATTACAAGCTAAAAATCGCACTTACAACGATAAAAGCTTTGGTGGTGCGAATAACGGTGCTTATGTTCCGTTGATGCGCGTGCGCCGTGGATTTTAAGGTATCATAGAGAAACTTGTGCCGAATACAAATGTAATATAATTTATATATATATATATTATATTATATAAATGAGTGGTCATTTACCTTATTCTACTGTAGGCGCCGCGAGTATACCATTAAAACAAATTAATAATAATAATTTTACGCGCACGGTAATGGGTATACCCTTAAAACCCGAGACCATGACACAAGGTAGCGAATTTTCGAGAGCACGCGCAAAATTTATTCATACTCCCGTGCGTCATTATAGATACAAAAACTCCGCATATTCTAAAAATAAAGCAGCACCTGTATCATCCTCGCAGCTTATTGAATCAAGGCGTATGAAGGCCATTGGAAGAAGTTCGACAAATCATCAAAAAACTGCAATGTCTTGGAGCAGCCAAGATAATACATTTAGGAATAGTGCTTTAGCACGTGTTCGTGGAGGCGGGTCTGTCGCACCAAAGAAAAAGGGTGCATTAGAAAACACTTTTATGAGTGGGGGGAAATGTTGTTAAATTGCTTTAGCAATTATAATAAAAAACTTATTATAATAAAAAACTTATTATAATAAAAAACTTATTATAATAAATAATATATCATAATAATATAATGATGAACAAATACGTTGCAGAATTTCTAGGAACCCTTTTCTTTCTCTATGTAGTTTTAGCTAGCAAAAATGCCGTTGTTATTGGTGCAGCACTTACTTTAACCATTATGTTAGTGAGTAGTGTTACAAATGGTAACTTTAATCCTGCTATTACTATTATGCTCACAGCCGCAGGAAAACAATCAGTCAAAGATGCAGCTCCATTAATTATTGCACAAGTTCTTGCTGGATTAGTTGCAGTTGAAATACATAAGCGTATATAAATTTATGGATAGTTTATATCATGTAAATAAAGCGCAACATTTGAATAATATACTATTTTGTTTAATAATATATTATTTATTCTTATTGCGTTTTATAAAATTGAAATCGTATTCATTTCTATAATAAAGAAAGTATTATTATGACTCCGATGCCTACTGACGAAGATATCATGTTTCTTGAAAAATATCGCCCACAAGTGCAAGCATGTTGCAAATATGTTCATACATGTGTATCATCGCTGACCAGTCTTCTTCTATGGTGGAGTGTTGTGTTGTGTGTGTTTACTGCGCTCGCGATACACTATCTATGCAACGTCTTTCATATTTTCCAAGCTGAATCCCATGCCATATATATCATTGTGTGTCGTAATATGGGATCAGTTCTAGAATATTTTAGCAAACTACAAACAATTAACGACGAGACACCGCCACGCAGTCGAATTATCATGGACCGCGTGAATGACAAGCCATATCTGCTGCGCCATTATCTACTTATTCAGGATCGTGTGAACTTTCCATTTAATATATTTATTCATAAATTCATGAAGGGTGACGAGGATGACATTCATGACCATCCGTGGGGATTCTTTCATATTATTCTGTCTGGTGGATATTGGGAATATATTACGGTAAATGATGATGGCGAGACGCTAGATCAGGGTATGAAAAAGGTATGGCGGCCACCGGGACATTGGAATATTGCGTCGACAAAATATAAACATAAGGTGGAGCTTGGTGCTGAAAAACCATGGACCATCTTTATTCCTTTTGGAAAGCGCGCGGTAAATGAACCATGGGGATTTTGGGAGCCCCCGAGTAGCGATAGTGCATCTAGTGCATGGACAAAAACCGATAATAAGACCTATCTGGCGAAAAAAGCGCAGCAAGAAAAGTAAAAATACAATATAATTTATATTATATTTAAACATATAATATAAATTATAATAATGGATGATGATACCAAGCAACGTTTACAAGGTGGACTAACCTTTATTATAGAATTTTACAAAATTTGCATGGGAACTTTTTTAACGGTTTTTGTGCCACATCAATGTGACCATAACACAATATGCACCGTGACGTATAACATAAATTCCAATAGTGATCCATATCATAAAAGTGCTTTGGTCTTTAATCTCATTAGCTTTATCGTATTTTTTGCCATGTATTTTATAGAAGTCCAGAGAGAAAACTGGTGTATTAATTATTTAGACATTGATTATTCCAAACCGGCCGAAAACTTGGATGAGGAGATTGAATATTACCCAACATTTAAGTATGAAATGCATGCTCTAAATCGCAAATATAAAATATTAGTAGACTCATGCATCGGTTTTCAAACGATAAATATTGTGCTGTCGTCGGTAGATGTGGCAAATAATTGGGCGGGTTCGGCATCTTTAGCACCAATGCTGAGTTATATCTTATTGATTGTCATTAAATTGTTTCATACTAGAAATATTGCCGCAGCTTCGCTGAAAAATGAGCGGGCATATAGCGCTTATCTAAGTGGACCTAAAACATTTAATGTTATTGATAAAGACCATAGACGTCCTTCTATTGGCAATATAATTCAGCATGATGAACTACCACTTGAACTAGAAAATAAACAGGAGTCTTGTAAAATTGAGCCAACAAGTGCAGGTATATCAACAATTATTGCATGATAATTATTGCATTTCCACTAAAATTGGTAAAATATATAAATGCAATAATATCTTCATGATCATAAAATATTTTATCATCATGAATGTAAAAACAACTATAAAATTGTGTTATTTTTCAAAAATTTTTAATATAAAAGTTGTTATTGAAATATGCAAATACACAATCGTATTTTATGTAAAAGGTATATATTACTTATTATAATTATGTAAAAAATCTGCAGCCTTATAACCAGTATATAACGCAGCAAAACTGGTTGATCCTCCCCATGGATTTTGAAGAACACTGATATCACCAACTTGTAAATTCTTGACAAGTGCATTTGTATTTTTATGCTTGACACGATGATTTGAATCAACAACATCTTTGCAGGAACACATATAATGATAGATAGAATTTAGGTTGTTGTAAATATATTGTTTATCAATAGTTTGTGTTTGTGTTAGACTATAACCTTGATTTGTCATAAAATTATTGACAGTATTATAAAATGTATACAATTCATCTATATAGGTATTTGTTTCTATATTACTTTGATTATCATCATCAATATATTTCAACTCTATAGAAGCGTTATTGTTATTCAATGATATCTTACCTCCTCCAGATGTCATCAAAGCCTGTGCAATCGTTACCACTAGAATCCCAGGATTTCCAGGAATAATAGAAAAATATGCTTGTGAATTGAGATGGTCGTCTCTCGCTTGGAGATGATTGACAATATTACCAAAACCTAAATCACTTTTTAAAACCGTTTCTTCGCTAACAGTTTCTGTTGTTGTTGTAGTAGATGGAAATAAGCTATCATATAGTTGTTGTGATTTTAAATTAGAAGGTAGGTTATTGTATGATATCACATCACCAAAGTTTCCTATCTCAGTTAAATGAGATAATGCTGTCGTAAATCGAGAAGTTGCATGCCAAGAAGGAAATTGTAATATATTATTACTATTGCGCCATTTAGTGATATGATTTGAACCACCAGGATGATTATTTTTCCAGTCATGAAAATCATATACTTTATTATGACTTACATAGTTTGTATCAGAAAATTCTATTTTAAATACATGTCTTCCGGAGTTCACATTAATTTTTTCAAGCGTGTCATGATTGAGAGTTATATTTTCGTCACCCGAATAAGGGGTTGTTGTTGTTGTGTAGCTGGTAGTAGTTTGGCTTTCAACCTTCCCATATACTAAACTGAATCCGCCATGGTCGGTTAATGTATCTACTGTATTTATAATATTAGATTTTAACAATAATTCCGGTGTTTTAATTGCGCCTGTGCATAATATAAAATGCTTTGCATACAAGCTGGATGAATTTTCTATTTCTAAATACTTTACTCTTTTTTGATTGACCAAAACCAATTTAGATACTTTTTTTCCAGTTAAAGTCTCTATTTTAGAGTTATTGATAATCAAATCTCCTAGTAACAACCTTTTATTATCATTTAAATCAGTAGAATATACCTTATTTACGTGTTTATTCACACCACTATAAAGTTCTAATTGTTGATGAAAATCTTTATATGTTGTGGATTCTAATAGATTTGCGTGTTGTTGATCTTCATATGTGCTTGGATTTACTATTTGATTTATTCTATATGTTGTAGTAGTATCAAAACCTGCATCATTGATCAATTCTAATAAATCAATATATTGTAATCCAAAATGTAATGTACCTCCACCAACACCTTTACCCAGCATGACTGTTTTATTATTATTTGATTGTGAGACATTTACAACTCTTGTATCATTCTGTGCTGCTAACCAATTTTGAATGTTATCATGTCCAGCATTTTTATAGTCTTCTAATGTAAAGGAGTTTTCTTCAATAATAGCAATCGAATAATCTGGATGTAATTCATGTAATCTGTATGCTGCCATAATCCCCGCTGGGCCAGCACCAACAATAATGACATCATAATTCATACGAATAGTATTTGTTTGTATTAAACTAGGATTCATGATATGTCCAGAAACTTGAGCTATATCACTTTGAGATGTGGGCAGGGCATGACCAGCATTATATGAAGAAACGGAATGAGTTGTTTTAAATAATGTTTCAATTTCTTTGCTTAGCTCTATATCTATAACAGAATCCGTCTCTGAATAAAAGTTAATAAGTGGTGCTGTTATTAAGGGTAATTCATGTAAGACTTCATCTAAATCAATATTATAGTTAGGAACATATCCATTAGATAAAAATACAACTTCAAATGTATTTTTGTGAATTCCCATTGCCAAATAAATTACTGTCATAGCGGCTCCTTGACTATATCCACCAATAGAATAAAAAGGACCATTATCATTAATATATGAATCTATATTTGATACATTCATCATTGCAGTATGTGATACCTGAACATTACTATCTTCTTTACCATCAATTAACCAAAGTTTATTGTTTGTATTTTGTGTATTTACATTTGCATCTATAATAAAAGGTGTATATACATATGTCCCATTACTTTCATTATTTAATTTGTTAATGATATTGTTTAATGATTGAATTTGGCTAAATGTTTCAACTGTTTCACCTCCGCCAACTAAAAATAGCATTTTTCTTTCAATTACATCAGGAGCAGGGGCAGGCGCAGGAGCAGGAGCAGGGGCAGGCGCAGGAGCAGGAGCAGGGGCAGGCGCAGGGGCAGGCGCAGGAGCAGGAGCAGGAGCAGGAGCAGGAGCAGGAGCAGGAGCAGGAGCAGG
>MDTD01102514.1_pt1 | contig 24245 bp, 12 predicted proteins | sample 811221 | NCBI WGS metagenome assembly MDTD01 (sample SAMN05326646, study PRJNA326480) | marine metagenome | isolation source: seawater | place: Pacific Ocean: South West | collected 2011 | reverse complement strand
GTGACATTATCCCTGGTGAATGATTCAAGAAACTTGGTACCACTATTGGTCTTTGCTATCAACTCAAGCTCTTCGGGGCTCACTTCATCGCCAAGCTTGGCTGCCGCGTCTATTCTTCTGGAAAAGGCTTTCAAGCCCTCTGCGGTCATCTCCTCCTCAGGGAAAGCGCCTCTGATCACGCGCAATTCTGAAGGACTCATGGATATCAGCTCGGTGGCCGAAGAAGAGACAGCCTCATCCACCGAAGCCACCGGCGATAAGTTCTCTATATCCGCAGCCTTCAAGGCATTAATTCCACTATTGATTTTAGCCTGGATCTCAGGGGTTACTTTGCCGCCATTTGCCCTTATCACAGCAAGATCAAGGAGATTTAGACCGCTGTCAAAGCGCATCAGGTCCTCAGCCCGTGGAGATTCAAGGTACATTCCCTGGTCAACATAATCAGACCAGGATTGCATCAGGGATTCATCGGCGGTGTTCTCGAAATTATCGAAATAGACACCTGGATTGCGGGGATCGATGATACTACCATCGGGACCATGGGTCACGTGAACATCTAACTCCACTCCGGTCTGTTTGCGGAAGATATAGGCAAGTCCCTGGCCGATACTGCCGTCGCCCTGAACAAAGACACCTACTCTCTGACCAGCTCTGAAAGCAGTCAACCTATCGGCCTGGGAGTAGAAGGAATCTTCCATATCTCCAGCCAGCCCCTCAAACTCAGATCGTAGACTTCTGACGGAGAGATATGGGGCGCGCTGCCTCATCAGCTCCCGCAAATAGGGAAGATCTTCGGCCGGCACAGACTTATACAAGGATTCAAGCGCTTCCACCGTCTCTGAGATCTCGCTATCGGAAGTTCCGGCGACCTTCCTAATCATCCGCTGTACGGAATCATAGGTTGTAGGAAGACCATCAACTTCGGTGGCGTATGCGGCTCTACGAAACGCTTCGTTCACTATGGATAGATTGTCCGGAGTAAGTTCCGAGAAAAACTCAGGTTTGAAATGACCCAGGAATGTCTGGGCGGAGGCAAGAGTTTCAAGACTGGACTTGAGCCTGTCGACCTCATTCATATTAACTGATAGTTCGTTGGCGGAACGCCTGATTGCGGCAACCATATTGGTGCGGTCGCTGGCGCTTGCGTTTACAAGTTTATGGGTGAGTTTAGAAGCAAACTGTTCATCGGCCGGACTGACTCCGGTAATCTCAAAGAAGGCTCTTCGGAAGGAGACTGCGTCTGATGCGTTCAACTGCTTTGTCAGATTTCGAATCACTTCTGGCAAGGCGTTTATCTGCTGAATCTTTACGCTATCATCCACCGAGGTGCGTCTGGTGGACACATCGACAAAGTCATTCAGATATCGACTGAAAGTCTCTCTTGCTTCTTTCAGTTGCGGCTGTGCATCTCCGACCCGACGCATGTGTACCAGCACATCATCGCTCATTCTGGACATCAACTTCTCATATTTGTCCCTGATTCTAATTGAGCCGGATACTTCCAGCATGGCAGCCAGCACATTTGCTTTGGCATGGGTATCCCTGCCCTGGAATCTCTTCTCCGTGCCGGAATATAGAGACTCGAAAATCCTCTCCGAGCTAACACCTTCCCTCTGCAGCATCTCAAGGGTCTCTCTGGGAGCAGCACCGGCCAGACTGGCTATCAACTCCGGCTTACGTCCCGGGCTCATCGGTTCAGCCGCTTTCCAAATTTGAGAAATCTGAGTAGTGAGTTCGGCTTTTGAAATCTGACTGGACAAATTCAAATCACCGAGTCGCCTGGCGCTCAGATGAAGAATAGCTTCGGCAACATCCGGCTTACTGGCTTTGATATGCCTGGAAGCGATAGTGACAAGCTGCTCTACCTGATGGGCTGTGAGACTGCCTCCAATATCGTACTCTTTGAGAGCGACGAAGAACTCTTTGGGGGTATCTATTCTTGAGAGGTCATCAAGCACATCATTGGTCAAAGGCTTTTTGCCGAAGAGGCTCCGCCGCTTAGCCATAGCAGACTGTTCAAGGTCTCCTGAGCGCAGTCCGGTTCTACCGGCAATATCACGTGGCAGCACCTCATCCGGTGTCTCAATATCCAGAGCACCTCTTTGACGGGCTGCTCGACCAACCAGACGGTCGGCGATGGCCGCCTCCTGTTCATGCAGGGTGCCGGCGTATCGACCATAGGCCTGCTGCCGCACTCTATTGAGTCCGCCAAGCCTGTTGCCCAGAGCTTCCATAAGAACTTGCCTGGCCTCTTCGGCGCTGAATCCAGCTTCGGGATCCAGGCGCTTCATCATCACTCTCAGGACCTCTTCCGGCGCCGCTTTGTCACCAAACATTCTCTCCAATAAGCGCTCGGTCTCAGGACCGGACTTATTGAGAGAATCGATTAGATCCGCTGCGGCACTTCTTGCCTCGGGACTATCAGAAACGATCTCACTCAGTCTATTTTGAATAAATCGATACTGATCGGCTGTCTCACGCAGCAGCGGACCGACCGGCTCAATATTTGCGATGCCGGAAAGTAATTCTTCGGCCCTCACTTTCTGGGCGGCATCCAGAGGATTTCCATTTCTCTCTTTCAAAGTATCGGAGATAAATTTATGCCAGCGGGTTGTCTCGCCTGCTGAAACCTTGTGTCCTGTCTCTGCCTCATACCTTGCCGCCAGGGCATCCACATCACTCTGGTTGAATCGGGCGCCTATCTTTAGATCATCGGCAAGTAAGGAGAGTATTTTCTGATCTTGTTCGGCGTGATTCAGTTCATGGAAGACTTTGCGCACAAAGTCTTCGCTATTGCCACGCAACAAATCTCCGGTGAGAACTTTTATATCACCGTTTCGATAGGCGGCACCAGATTCGCTCAGATCACCATATCTTCGAATTCTTACCGAAGGTAATCCATTTGCTTCGGTAAATTGATCGACTGCTTTTTGAAGTTGTCTGGTCCGTTCATAGAGTACCCTATTAACTTCTCTGGCTTTAGCGCCATGCACATCTCTGGCATCGAAATAACGCATGGCAACAGCTCTGACATCATCAGGTTGACCTTCCAACGCCTTTAGCACCACATCTCTTTTGTAGATATCATTAGCGGGGACCTTGCCTTCCAGAAGTGGCTTAATACCGGCATTGTAAGAAGCAAGACTGGTATCGAGGGCGGCTTCACTCTCTTTAACCGCACTCACCATCGGTGAAAGGTCTTCCCAGTTTCTAGTGACGCTCAACATATCGTTGGCAAAGCCGTCAACCACTGCCTGATCAGCCAGCGGTCTTTCAAAGGGAGAAATATCGTCGGCTATTCTTTGAACTCTAAGTTCATCCGCACTCAGATCCCTGGGCGGCTGCCAGAGGGGGGCATCCGGTCCTGTCCTCAATCCGGTATCATCAGGGCTAAAGTCCAATCTTTCTGTCGGAACACGCTCAAGGCTACCATCGGCCACGGGTCCGACTCGTTCGGCTCCGCCAATCGGTCTCCTCGGTGGAACTTCATCCAAAGCTCCGTCTGCGGTGCGGGGAACACTTATGTCGTCGGCTGTACCACTTAAACGCCGGAGACCATAGCCGCCAAGTCTGAACGCACCGGCCATGGGCACTGCAAAACCTGCTCCCATAGTAGCCGTCATAGCCAACCTGGTGGTATCAATCTTGCCGGTGGTCACCCACTGGTCACCAATGTCTCCCACAACTGCACCACCGGATCCTGCCAGTCCGTGCATGCCATAGAATCGTCCCTGGTTTAGTAGATTAGATCCAAGGGTTGATACCCTTCCTCTAGCAGCAGCCTGTTCCACGGTCTCAGCCACGGCTCTGGTGGCAGTAGACTGCAAAGCCCCTTTGAACTCCTGGGACAGAGCCCGGGCCATGGCAGCGCGAGTGGTATCATCGAGACCGTTAACCCCTTTCAACATTTGCACTATGGCGTCATCGGCAACCCCTCGGTGACCGCTGGTGATAGCCTGCTGTACCACTTTGACAAAGCCCTGGGATACTTCGGCTTTCACCTCTTGACTGAGACCGCTGAAGGCGGCATCACCAAGCACGGTGGTGGTTGTGCGACCAGCGGCGGCTGTGCCCAGCCTTGCTACCTTGACCAGATGCTCAGGTCCAAGAATATTGGCCGCGGTAAGAGCGGAGAATTTTATGAAGTCTCCGGCCAGCTCCCGGGCTCCGGAGTGGTCATTGCCTTTCAGTACGTACTTGGTACCGGCTCCAACCACACCTCCGGCAGCGATGATCGCATAGAGACTTGTACCTCCGCTAAACGGCGCGGCGACCAGAGCTCCTGCCGTGATAATGCCCATGGCCACGGTCTCCGAAGTCGACTCTTTTGACTCGCGGAAGGCTTCCAGAGCTAGCTGCATGGCCTCTTGATGAACTTTCAGCTCTTCGGCGCTAAGATTACCGTCTGCTTTCCACTTAGCTTCCTCAAAGTCACTCCTTGTCTGAAGATGCATGGTATTGGTGTCTCTGGTAAGAGCTGCACCGATACCACTGTCCGAACTATCAATCACTCTATTAAAGTGCAAGTGAGTCTGCTCGGCATCCCATTCGCCGGTGCGGGTCAGACGTATAAAGAGAGCGTCCTCACCGTGAGCTACTTTCTGAAGCAAGTCATGACGCAACTGCCCCTGATACTTATCCGCATAATCACGGACGACTCGGCTGCGCTCTTCCGTGGACATCTTCTCAAGTAAAACTCTAACCTCTTCTTTGCCGACGCCACCATCGACGACAAAGGCTCTGATTTTATCCTCAGGCTTCACCTCGCCCTGTTCAATCAGCTTCTCGGCAAGCTCTCTCTGTCCAGCCGTCATCGGCTCAAGCAGTGCGTCTCTTTCTGCTTTGTTCTGCTGTAGCGTCGCGAATCCGGAGGGGGACAATTCTAAAACGCCCTGCTTGAAGTACTCGTCTAAATGAAACTTTTGAGTAGTTATCGATGCGTCGGCTTGTTCACCGATCATATCCGCCTGACGCTCACCGTTACTCATCTCCTGGTAGATGAGTTTGAGCGAGGCCGTATCTAGCCTTCCGGTTGCGATCAAAGGCTCTACAAATTGTTTATAGACTTCAGCACCACCTACGATGGCTGTGGCAGCCTCTCTAAATGCAGGATCATCGGCAAGTTCAGCCTGGAGTTTGCCGTCTTTATCCCCGGACAATTCAGAAGCTATCATTTCAAGCGCTTCTTGCCTTGAGAGATCACCTTCTCCCGATCGCCGGTAGAGTTTTTCGGTAATGCCAAGCTTCGGAGCAGCGGGCACCGGATTCTCCTTGTCTCCTTCTATCTGAGCAAGAAGACGCTCCGCCGCTTTCCAACTATGGGAATCGGCACCGCCTAAAGTCTTTCTAAACTGGGTTTGCAGTTGCTCCCTGAACTCCGCGTCGTCTCTATAACGAACCCTCTCCTCCGGCTTCATGGAAACTAAGGAGTCTACAATGGCGTTTTTGTCGGTGCTGAAAGTATAGTCGGAATCTTTAGCGACCTGGGAGACATCTCGGCGAGCTGTGGCCTTAGTGCTCTCAAACACCAACTCTCTGTATTGTTCCAGAGTGGTTAAACCTTCCCTACCGAGACCTCTCAAGAACTCTTCTCTATCCGCCTCGGGGCTGGCATCGATTTTGCGAGCCAACTCCCTGCCATCGAAAAGTGCTTTTAACACCGGATTCTCACGATAGCTCTCCAGAGCACTCTCATCGGCGGAAGATAGCTCTTCCTGACTCAATTCGCCACTCTTTAACCGGGACTCTATCTGATGCCCTTGCTTTAATTTCTGCCAGTCTTCATTGCCGATCTCAGCCAGTTTTGGCACTCTAACCCTTAGTCCATCTAAGTCTCCGCCGTCAATGGCCTCGTTTAGCTCGCCGGCAGCCTTCACCCTCTCTTGCAAGAGCGTTTGTGCCCTGCGCCAATATTGATTAGACCAGACCGAGTCGAAGTTATCTTTCTGGGCTTCCAGCATCCTTGTTAGAAATTCGGAAGAGTACTCACCGTCAGCCCCTTTGGTCATCCCCGAAGTGAGAAGGTCAAAAGTCTTCCGGTTCATGTTTTCGATGATGGTGGCGTTCTCCTGGTGGCTATTGGTCCAGTTGCCTCCGGTGTCGACTATCTTCTGGATGTCGGTGCCGCCTTTTACAAGAACCTGGTCTTCATAGCGGTGCGCCTTTCTCTCTTCGCCAAAGTAGTGCGCATCCCTGAACTCTCTTTGCCAATCGTTGTAGTAATCGAGAGCCTTTCGCTCGTCATTTGTCGAGGGACTGGCGCCACCATCGGCAATCCGCTTGCCCTGGCTATAGAGAAGCCTCTCTTCAGGCTTCATACGCTCCAGAGCGTCTTCCATCGACTTGGCGTCATTGCTGAAGATTCCCACAGCCTTGCGGAACTGGGTTATCGGTCTTAGATCTCCGCGATCCATATAGTCGGTCGCTTCAGTAATCGCATCCTGATCAACATCTACATAAGTGCCTTCATGGGTCTCGGTCACAGTAGTAAATGCGTCTTTGATTTTGGCGGCGCCACCATCTTCTCGGAAGCGCTGCCTTCCTTCGTCGGTGGCAAAGCCTTTGGAGGCGGCTTCTCTAAAGTAATCCAGCCGCTTGCCATCGGAACTCTGAAGCGCAGCTTGCATAATCCTGGATTGATCATCTGCGGTTCTGGCATCCACGCCTCTTCTGGCGGCAATCTCAATAAGCTCGCTATGATACTTGTCCCAGCCGGCAATCTTAGCTCCGGCTCCGCCTTCACCATAAAAATCAGCCAGACCGCTGTCATACATGCGACGATGAGCAGCATCTATATTCTGTCTTTCACTCTCCGAAGCAGAGCCGAGAATATGTCTGGTGGAGCTTAGAATCTCTGATTTGCTGCGATCTCGATTCCACCACCAGCGGTCCACTTCCTGGGCATCGACAGCCAGTTGAATCGCGTAGTTCTCTCCCGGAGCACCGGTCCGATCGAGGTACCCTTTAACCTCAGTCCAACGGTGACTATCCAGTCTCCGGTCCATATGCTGCCTGAGTTGCCCACGGTTCGAAGGATTGTACTCGTACTGCACCATGTAGGTCTGTTCAGCATCCAGATCCTTGAGTTGATTGCGGACCTCTTCCACAACGCTGCTGTCCCACCAGTAATCGCGGGTCTCTTTGACCACCCTTGCTCTGGCGCGAACATCAGTGGACAGAGCGTTGTCGATCTTAATTTCGCCATCCAGGCTATAACGCTTGGCATCACCGGTAGAGCGCCTCGCAATCCTGGAACCATCGGATGGGTCTACTCTGACAAAGCCTTTCCATTCGCTACCCGACTCTCTTTGCCGCCAGTCGAAACCGTTATTTGACCGCCAGGTCTCCACTTTGTCGCCATCAGTCATGATGATTTCCGACAGCTGACCTTTTCGACCAAGAACATCACTCTCCAGGTCGTATTTGTATTGGGTTCGCTTACCATTACGGTCGAGGGTTTCAGTTATCTTGCCATCGGAGGCTTCACTGATCATGGAACCGTCAGCAAAGCGGGTAGTGCGGGCACCATCCATCTTAATTTGTAAGTCGGACCCATCCCCGCGTCTCAAATTGATTGTTCCGTCTGCTCCAACCGTCATCAAACCGGGAATCTTAGCCTTGCCGTCCTCGCTTTCATAGAGAAGTTTGCTCTCTTTTCTCAGCTCTTCATTAAGGACAAATTTAGTACCATTTTCGGTGAACTCAACCGGAATGGTAGAGTCTCCTTCATACTTAAAGGTCCTGGCTCTATCCCCCTGGGTAGAAGCGGTAACTCTATCCTGGGCATCAAATGTGACACTGTTTCCTTCGCTATCCGTCTCTACTCGCCCCTCCAGTTCGCCGGATTCAGAGCGCAAAAGCTTTATCGTCTTGGAATCAGTCTCTATCTCCGCAACACGTTTATTTTCATCCAGGGTGAGAACATCACCGTTTGTACGAAAAATCCTGGTCGACTCGACCTCGCCTATATCCGTGCGGACCAGAGAAGCGTTGCTTGCATCAACCCTAATCTTAAACTGTCTCGTCTCGGCGGGCTCCACCGGACTGCCATCGGCGTTGACTTTAGTCCAGTTTGTCTGATCACTGGTTGTCCACTTGAAACCAGAGTCCGCACTATCGGCAAACTCAACAATTTTGTTGTCCGGTGACAACTTAAATGCGAAACTGCGACCGTCGGCGTTGACTATCTCCCTGACTTTTCCATCTGCCACTTCCAGTTTTGAGCCGTCGGCTTTATAAACCGTGCGAAAGTCTCTTCCGTCTACTTGCCAGTCCCGACCGACATCGCCGTTCTCCCCGACAACGAATTTGCCCCGGAAAGACTCTTCCGGTTCACTTCCTTCTTTGACCCAATTGTCGCCATTCCCATCAACTTCGGAGCGTAACCATGTGGAGCCGTCCGGCTCTTTAACTTTAGCCAGTTGTCCTTGATCATCATAGTCAAATTTCCAGGTGTCACCGGATGCGGCATCAGCACTATCGGCGCCTTTGCTTTCAATAATCAGTCCCAGTTCGTTTTTGGTAACACCGGATCCGTCAGAATTCACTTTTGTTCTGAGATTGCTATCCCCGGTAGTCTGCCAGCCATCAGGTCGGCGAGATACGGCTTCCTTGCCCTTCTCTTCGATGATTATGGTGCCATCGTCCTGTACCGAAACCTTGGCTTCAACAACCTCCGTGCTTCCGGGCTTGGTCCATCGGGTGAAATCATCCGCGCCTTCTTGCCCTTCTGCAGCTCCGCTCCGGACCGGCAATTTGACCAATTGGGTTCCTTCCCCCAGGGTGACGCTAGCAATCGCACCCTTATCGTCGTAGCCAAAACTGCTTCGCTCACCGTTTGCGGAAATAACTTCGCGAACTTTACCCTCGACCTTGACCACGGAAGAGCCATCAAGATTTCGTACTACCGAACTCTTTCCGTCTTTGCTGGAGAAAACCAGATTGCCATCGTCATCGTAATCGATCTCACCTTCATAGGTCCGACCGTCGCTGGCAGTCCAGCTAGATGCATCTTCTCCTTCGCCTCTTCTCCAGGTAATATCGCCTATTTTGACCCGGGTAGATTTGCCGCTCTCAGCATCCCGTTCAACCGTGACCACTTCACCAAGGGCTGTCTCTGTATCTATGATTCGGTTTTCTTGGTCACGAATCACCGTTGCCTTATTATCGAGAAGTTCTACTTGCAGGCTCTCTTCTCCGGTTTCCTGTCCGCTTACCTGCCGACTTACGACCAATCGGTCCGACTTCTGGACTATGGAAGAATCTTCAGAGCGCCAGCCATACTCTCCACTTTCGGAGATGAAGAACTCACCGGAAATTTGCAGGGGAGGCTTCGTTCCTTCCCTGGTAAAGGTTTTGCCGTCTTCCGAACGCCAGACAGCGGCGTTTTTGCTGTCTCTAATCTCGCGAATCTGATCGCCGACAGTCTTGACCGAAAGTGTTCTACCGCCCTCAAGTTCGACCTTTCGGGTGCTTTCAGCCTCTTCTGCTGTTTCACCACCTTCAAGCTTGAGTCCTGGCAGCTCTAAGTTTGTGTTCTCCGCCTGGGGTTTCGCCTCCAGGCGCGGTCCACTCTCTTCAGCCTCCGGCACACCGCTCTTCGGCGGCTCACTCAATTCACTGACATCGAGAAGATTTAACTTGGGCGTTGCGGATTCATCCGCTCTGTCTCTGCTTTCGCCGCCATCAGCAGTGCCGCGAACATCCAGAATCGTGGTCGGGGCGGTCTCCATGTCATTGGCTTCAGACCCAGAACCGGCTTTCTCATCCAATGCAGGTTGAGTTTCCGCGCTCAGCTTTGCGCCGGCGGCGTTGGACTCTACATCTTTGGGCTTTCCCTGATTCCCTTCGGATTCCGGAACTTCTTTTGGAGCAGCGGTTGCCATAGTAATGATGTCTATACGACTACTTTGATCTTTTTCCCATATAAGAAATAAGATCAGACATTATCCGGAAGATTCAAGCCAAGATTTAATTTAGAGGGATGAAGCCGGTGCTTGGTTAAAAATACCCGGGAACTCAGCCTGTCTTCTGGTCAGCCAATACAAGACAGTCTCCGCCTTGCTTTTGCGCCCTGTCCAATGCCTCTAAGGCAGCGTCAGCCAGCTCTTCAGCGATAATGCCGTTATCCGGGAAAGCTGAAAACCCCATACTGAGACTGGGCATTGAAAACGGACCGGGGGCGGAGGCGAGGGAAGAAGAAGCTGAAACTGAATCACTGCCGGAGATGAGAATTCGAGCTTTCTCGGCCTGGGCGAGAGCATCCTTCAACTCAAGGCGAAAAAATATGACCGCCAGCCTCTCATAGCCGAAACTGACAAATCGACCTTCCATCGCAGCCTGATCCCTGAGAATATCAACCAGGTCCATAATAGAGGAACTGCCGGCACCTGGGTTTTCGGCAGGCTTATCTGGGTCAAGATCAGGAGCAATTAGAAGCAAGCTCAAATTTCCGTTCTGGCTCGTTGCTCGCTTCAGTTCATCTTCCAGAACTCCGAGGAACTCTTCAAAAAGCACAATCTCTGACATTTGTTGCCTGCCTGTGAATACATCGAAGATTCTAGCAAGTTTCAGCCAAGTAATTATTGCTGGAAAAGCGGGTATGATCGAAGTAGAACCGAGAAAGATGAAGACTATGGAACTGCCCGCTCTACTTGCATCGGCTGCTGCGATTTCTACTGTCACTCTAGCAACACTAGCGCTGGCATTCTGTAAAGCGGTTTGGGATGGATTTCAGCGCTCCATATGGTTCGGCTGTTTCGGCTTCTTCGTTCTCTTTTTCTGTGCAGGGGTGGTCGCCCAAAATCTTTTGAGCAGATTCTAGCCGAGCAGTTTCCAGATGTCCAGCCCAATCCAGAGCGATCTCTATATTTGCGAAGATGTTCAACTGGTCATTGACCTTTTCTCGCCGATTTTCGAAGAAGACTGGTGGGATGAGCCAATATCAGAGAATCTGAATAGTATGTCGGAACGGCTCCTATGGTCATACAACAAAAATGATGTAAGTGCTCTTGTTCTCATCAAGAATCACGCACCCATTGCAGACTATCAGAACTTCAGCAAAAAACTAACCATCGACGATACCAGGGATATAGTCTCAAAGGATCATGGATATGGTTCATGGAAGGATGTTCTAGAACTGAAAAACAAGAAGCCCGATACAATTTTCGAGCTTGCTGTCGACTGCTTGATCCATGGGCAGAAAGAGGACCTTGTTGAAGTCATAAAATCAAACAAGTCGCTTCTTAGCGCCCGATCGGCTTATGGACATAACTGTACTCTCCTTGGATACATAGCTGCAAACGGGGTGGAACTGAGACGTCAGATTACCCCTCTCAATTTAGTATCAATCACCGAAGATTTACTGAAGCTTGGCGCGGATCCAAAAGAAACCATCCCTGTATACGATAAGAATTGTTCTGTCTCTGAGCTTGTAGAGACGAGCGCCCATCCACGGCAAGCCGGTCTTGCAAAGGATCTTCTTGCTCTACTTGCCAGGTGCGTTTAACCGAAAACTAACACATCAGATCTGATGTATAACCCCAGGCTCACATCGGATGTTTTCAACAGCTTTTTCTGTCCAAATAGAAAAGCAACAAGCATACTCCATAGAACTTCGTTGAGTCACCAAGCCTGCGCCTGCCTGGTCCTATTTCTGCTCTTAGGACTACTCTGGGGTGTCAACTAAATTTGGTGGCACTATAGATCTTCGCGCACGCCGAAAAAGAACCACTCATCATTGATTGATGCGTTCATATTGGGCAATACTATGAAACCATCTTCGGCGGCGGTTAGCTTCTCGCCATCGTCAAAGACAGCAATCTCTTGTCCTCTTTTCACTGAATCCATATTGATCCAGTCTCTTGAAAAAGCACCGTCCCTGGTTTTAAATTGCACGTTCTTTAGATTGATACTATATTGCTCACCATCCAGAACATTTTGGTCGTGAAGCTCCTCATCTATGTCCGCTATATCGAGCATCTTCAATACATTCAGGGTCGCCTGATATCCAATCTCGGCAGCATCGGCATTATGATGATGACCGCATTCAAGGGTTATGGAATACATACCGTTCTCAGGCAACCTGGCATAGTTGACAGTTCCCTGGCCGGTCCGCGCATCTTCATTGGTCTTGTCCTTCTTCACCACGCTTCCCCAACCGTAGATGAGCCTCAATACCCCCAGAGACTTGGCGAAAGCTTTGTACTTTTCGGACATCTCACCACCAAGGATGGCAAAAGCGCTTCCCTGGGCGGTATAAGAGTGAAGGTCGAGGAAATAGCCACCAGATTTTTGCAGCAGGGGAGCGAGTACATTGGCGAATCGGTGCTCCTGGCATGAGATCTCGTTATCTTCGCGGATATAAAAAGCACGATTGAGATTATGCTCTACAAAGCGCTTCTTCTGCTCAGCGGCAAGCGGATTGGCCACAGGAACGCAGGTGAAAGTTCCTGCCTTAATCCTTATCTTTCCAGCCCCTATATCTTGAAGTACACGCTCAAGCGCCTGGGCTCCACAAAATTCATTGCCGTGAACGCTGCCGAAAACTGTAAAGTCTTCGCCTGCTTCCTTGCCTTCCACAGAGTGGATTGTTATACCTTCATTTTCGTAAGTTTCCATAATCGAAAGGTTCTTCTCTAGCCTTAGTGTCATCGTGCGCTGTCCGTGTGAGGATACTATATAACCGTCGCTCTCAGCCACAAGAACATTGCCACTATGCATCACTTTTGATGCACTCCATTATAAAAGAGTGCTTAATGCCTCTATTTTGATGCTTTAAGACAACGAAAATCAACCAGGGATAATTCGATACCTTTGATACTGAAAGAATTGAGAGCAAAGGTCAGTGAAAGCGAAAAGGAGCCTTATTAAGGAGGCTTAGTGGGAAGATCCCCAATGAAACACTTGGCAATATATCCAAAAAGAGTAATACTGTCATCATTGGAGATAAAACTAGATGACTGTTATTCCTCCACTTTCAAAACCAATCGTCTTGAGTACCTTTTTCCTAGTTGCTCTTATACTTTTTACACCGCTTATCCATCAACCTGCCACCAAAGCAGAACTCTTACACCAAGCAGCCGAGTCTGAAAGCGCAGGCGAATTAAATGAGGCCATAGCGAAGTACAGCTTAGTGATCCAGAGAGATAGCAAGTGTCATGCTGCTTTCTACAAAAGAGCAACAATTCACCAGAGCTTAGGCAATTTAGAAGAGGCGCTAAAGGATTATAGCTCAGCGATATCTCTCTACCAATACGATTCTTACTACTATGAAGATAGAGGCAGGCTCCATTTAGAGATGGAAAACTATGCCTGTGCTATTGCTGATTTTACCGATGCAATCAAGATTAGTCCTTTCACAGAAGACAACTACGGTCTCAGGATATTAGCCTATGAAAATTCAGGAAATAACAGAGCCGCATTAGCTGAATGCACAGCATGCATTAACCTGTTTCCAGCTTACTACCTGCCATATCTCGAACGTAGTATGTTGTTTGATGATTTAGGTTCTCCGGAGAAGGCATGGAATGACATCCAGAAAGCAATTGAACTGCACCCTAGCAATTTTGTGAGTTATCGACAGCGCGCATGGCTTCGGTTCCATAAAGAAGACTATGTAAACGCAATCAATGACATGAATATAGCAATTTCATTGAAGCCAAAAAACTCAGCTTCATATATGAGTCGAGCAGCATTCAACCGGGTGAATTGTAACTATTTGGCCGCGCTGGCTGATTACAGACAGGCTTTAGAGATTGAGCCGAACAATTCATTTATCTTCGAGAGCATTGGCCTGACGCAGTTCTATTTTGGCGACTATAAGAAAGCGATTCAATCCTACGATAAAGCATTGGTATTAGATCCTAGCAATACTAGCGCTCTAATTTCTAGGGCTGATGTTTATGCGGCTCTGGGAAACTACTCAAAAGCATTAGTCGACTATAACTCCTGTATTAGACGAGATCCCAAAAATTCCAACGCCTATCAAAATCGAGGTATGTTATTTGAGAATTGTGGAGACGATCTCAAGGCATCACAGGACTATGACAAAGCAATTCATATTTCAAAAAAGTCATTGACCGCATTCAGATTTAGAGCCCAATTGCGTATGAAGCAAGGCAACAGGGAAGGCGCAAGAGCCGACTTTAAAACAGTACTCAATTTTGAACCAGTAAATTATTCATTCATGAATGCACTGGACAGAGCGATTGCCCATTTCAATCTCGGAAATATTGCTGAAGCGAAGAAAGACCTAGAGAAGGCTTTGAAACTTTACCCTGGCTGCAAGGAAGCCACTCAGTTAAAAAACAAAATCGAGTCGCAATCTTAGATGCCTGAACCGTATTTAGTGCCTACATGCGCCCTTTATCTACCAGGAAGACAATCACATCTGAATATTCTATTCTAAAGAATCGGGACGACAGGATTTGAACCTGCGACCTACTGCTCCCAAAGCAGCCGCGCTACCAAGCTGCGCCACGTCCCGTTGAGTGGTAAATATAGCACGACCGGAGCTTAAGGAACAAATGCCGGCTCCTCAACTGCAACATCTATTGCATCTTTCTCAACATATCCAATTTTGCCGTTGGCTGTGCGTACTTTGTAGCGATTGTTCCTCAAGCCGCCCACAACCACGACTTTGTCTCCAGGATTGGCGGTGGAGACGATTTTCCTGTTGGAATCTTGGACAGGCTTCTTCTTACGGACCACGGCAGTGGTGTAGCCATCAGACTTCTTATAGTCGATGAGACCGCTCCAGACATAGCCCTGTTTTCCATTGACAACAACTTTGTACCAGCCATTGTCTTTTCCAATAACTTTGACGGTATCACCTTTGCGGGCTGTTGTGACTCGGCCGTGCTTGGTGCCCGGTCCGCTGCGTACTGTTACACCCCTGTGGGTGACAATGCTCTTGCCGCCTGCTGCAGGCGTCGTGGAGGAGACCTGACTGGGTTTAGCTGCCAGTTTCTTGGCGGCTTCTTGTTTGGCTTTCTCCGCGGCTATTTTCTTGGCTGCCTCTTCTCGGGCTCTTTCAAGGGCGGCTTTCTTAGCAGCCTCATCTTTACTCGCGGCAGCTTTCTTGGCTCTGGCGGCGTCCTCTTTGTCCTGGCGTGCTTGACGCTCGGACTCCTCTTTCTTCAAACGAGCCAGTTTATCGGCATCTTCTTTCTTTCTGAGAGCAGCGGCTTCCCTTTCGGCAGCCTGCTTCTTCTCCAACTCATTTGCTTTAACCACTTCTGCTTTCGATTCCGGATTGCCGGAAGTGTCTTCTGCCATCTGCTCAAGAGTCGATTCCGGTGTGGTCTCATCGATGTCCGCGATGGTCCATCTTTGACCATCGGCACCGGCGAGTATTACTTCGAAAGAGCGCTTACCGGAAGCCAGGGCATATTTGATCTGGGAGCGACTGGGGCTTGCTCGACGGGAGCGCCTCCTGCTTCTTCTAGTCGTGGTCTGCTTCTCGTCTATTTTGGCTATGGTAAATCCAGGTGGGTCAACCACAGGATTTTCTGCCAGTTCCTGAATGAACTTCCTGGCTGGATCATTTAAATAGGATTTGAATCCATCCACCTCGCCCGGTTCAGTGAGGACTGATGCTACCGCATACAGTGCCGAGAATTTGCCATGACCCAGGTCATGTTCCGGTTCGTACTTGCCGTTTTTCCATTTTAGAACCGTCTTAAAAGGCTTATCTTCGAATTTGAGTTCACCTTTGAACAGTTCCTCGGCTTTGGCGGTTTGAACTAGTTTTCGCTCCAGGACAATGTCACGGTTGTTTTTGTCGAAATTAATGGAGCCTTCACCTTTGATAGCAGGGATCAGTTTGTTCGACTGGTCCACAGAATTCCCGTTGGGCAAAAGAGCAACAGCTTTTAAATTCGGCTTCTTCTTCATGTCCACGTTGGTGTGGCCGATCAGAATCAGATAGGGGTCCGCCTCTGTTTTGATCAAACGTCCTTCATCGAAGACATCGAGACCAAATAACTGGGTAACTTTGGGTCCTTTGTCGGATTCCAAAATCAAAAAGTCGGCTGGCTGTAACACGCAGTCGACTTCCACAAGCTTTATCTTTCGAGGTAAGTCGAATACTAGAACCTCGAAAATAGAGGTAGGCAGCTGAGCCTGTAGAGTAGTAAGAAGGTCGCCGGAGGAGAGACTGCCGTTCTTCTTCAGGAAGGCAAGAATAGCTTTGTCCAGCTTGTTTTTGAGCTTCTGGGCTTGCTCCGCTGATTCGGGACCGGAGGTTATACTGCCTGCGATATTTTTGAGATCCTGATTCGGCTGGGTCAGTTTTGGCAGGATGCTGAAAGCAGCTATCGCCAGAAAGCCAACAAGAATGACTGCCGCAATAACTTTAAAGGGTAGAGACTGCTTCTTCTTGGGGAACTTAGCCCCGCAGAACTGACATTTTCGAGCTGCTACAGAATTCCTCTGAACACACTCTGGACAACGCATATCAACCTCAACGATCTCTTTACAACGACCCGAGAGCCCGTCTCATCGCCACCACAGTCAGATATTCAACGGATACCGATTGGACTACAGGGTCGCCCGAGCATGTGCCTACTAGCACATATCAACGAACCCAGGGATTCTACAACATGCTTGACATTTTCAAAAGGTGCATTGCTACAGAATCAAGGTCTAATTCTCCGAAATAGCCATGATATATATAATTGAACGCAATAAACGTTTGTTCACGATTCATTTTTGTGCGGCTAATATTTACTAAAAGCTTCTAATAATTGGAGATTGCCAACCCATGTTCAAGCTCACCGAGCAGATGAAAGAGAGCCAGGAAATTAGAGAAGTCGGTAGGCTTTGCTATGAAAGAGGCTATATTTGCGGAACCGAAGGAAACTTCAGCATCCGCCTGGACGAGAACCGCATCCTGACAACAGCAACCGGCACCTGTAAAGGAAGGCTTTCCATGGAAGACCTGGTGGTTACCGATATGGAAGGCAATCCATTGCCGAAATCAAAAGGAGGAAATCCTCAAGAAGCTGGACCGGAAGCCCGTCCCTCCACGGAGTTAAAAATGCATCTGGTCGTATACAACAAAAGACCGGACGCCAGAGCCGTGGTGCACGCCCATCCCACTACTGCCGTTGCCTTTACCGTTGCAGGACTTTCCCTGGATCAGTGCGTTTTACCCGAAGTCGTCTGTACTCTGGGAAGCATTCCGACCGCACCATATGCGACACCAAGCACTGATGAAATACCAGATTCCATCGCTGATATTGTGGAAGATCATGATGCCCTCGTTCTCGATCACCACGGAGCCCTCACCATCGGTAAGGATATATGGGACGCTTATTACAAATTAGAAACAGTGGAGCATTATGCCCAGACCTTGATGGCGGCAGAGATACTGGGCGGAGCCAGGCGCCTCAAATCATCCCAGGTGGAAAAGTTGCTTGCTATTTGCTCGGTATACGGGTTAAAAAAACCTGCGAACGAAAAGAAACTACTCAGCTCCCGGTGCAGTGACCCGGACTGATGTAAGAGCAAAATTTCTGTCTTCAAATTATCCGGAGAACTTGAGAGTGTCAGAAGAGCTACATCCAACGGAAACAATCACCACCATCTATATCATTCGCCATGGTCATACGGAGCCTACAGAGAATGGCAAACTCTACAATGACCCGGATGTCGAACTGACGGAAAGAGGAAAAGAACAGGCGAAAGCCTTAGGAGAATGGCTGGCAAAAGAGAAGCCGGACATCCTTCTATCAAGCACAGCCAGAAGAGTTGTCTCCACTGCCAGTTTGATAGCTGAAAAGCTCGGAATCAAAAACATTCCCCAGAAAGGGCTTGATGAATGGTCCGTTGGCGAATGGGAAGGTAGGACCTATCTGGAGGTCAAAAAGGAAGACCCGGAAGATTACAAATCCTGGGCTTCGGACCCGATCAAAAACGCCCCGCCCGGGGGTGAATCCATAGAAGACTTGCACCATCGAGTCCGGGGTCGCATAAAAGAATTGGTGGCAGAGCATAAAGGCAAGACCATTGCCCTGGTCACCCATGCCGGAGTTACCCGGTCAATTCTTGTGGAATCGCTGGAGATGCCTGTAAGAAACTTCTGGCGCCTCAATATTTCCACAGGCTCAGTCAGCAAAATTGACGTGAGCGACAGCTTCACCACCGTGCAATACACCAATTTCAAACCTTAGCTGGAAATCAAAATCTAGAAATCAAATTTTTCCGGGTCAATACCCAGAGAGAAAGCCATATCAAGATCCCCACGGTGGAGACTCTCGGGCTCCAGATGTTCGTAGGATTTGCTGCGCAAATAATAGGAAAGCCCACATTTGCCTTTGTAAGCCAGGGCGAAAGTGGCGAAATTTACCGCTTTGCGATAGCGCCCGAGATCAAAACTCTCTTTAGCCTGGCAAAGATTAGCCGCCCAGCGATAATCTCTATAAGAAAAATAGACCGCGATCCAGAGAAGTCCGTACAAAAGTGCCGCTATCCAGAGATATGGAGCTATGAACTTGAACAGGAAAGAGACAAAAGGCAATCCGCTTATCTGAACGGCGCCCCAGCCTATGAGCAAGACCGCGCCGACCAGCACGGAGACCAAAATAAGAGTACGGACCAGTTTGAAAGCAACATTGCCAGCGCCTGGATACAAAGTCAAAGCCCTCAAATTTCCAATATCTCTATTCTAGAGAATAACTCAAGGTTTTGCTGTCCGAAAAGATAAAATCACAGAGCAATCGGCAAAAGCTCTTATTCCTTGGGCTCAGGCTTGCTCTCGCCGCTCTTCTTGATCAAAGTCACCAGTTTCTGCTTCTGCTGGGGGCTCAAAATACTGCGAATCTTGAGCATCAACTTGACTCTCTCAGAGGCTGTGTTAGAGGTAACCTTGTTGATCTCATCTTGTTTACTGAGAACTTCATCCTCCACCGGGTCCGGTTGAAGTTGCAGTGTGCGCATATCCTTGACTAGATTGATCAGAACCTTGATTCTCACTCGCTGAGCGCTCTCAAACTCTTTGACCAGTTTCCGAATTTCGCCTTCCTGCTCCGAATCTATACCGGCCAGCTTGTAGATATAGATAGGGTCAGCCTGGGGCGGGCTTTGACCGGAGCCGCCTTGAGATGCCTGCTGGGCGTATGCGGCAGGGGTGGCAAAGAGGGTGGCGACAAGCAAATAACTTAGAAATTTCATCAAAGGAAGCTCCCGATAAGCGGCTAATTTACTATAACCAATTCTTCGCGCCAATGTCAGCTAATGACAAAAGGGAGAATTTGAAAACTCTTAAATACTTTGAAATTGAATCTGGGTATAGGTAAGAACAGGAAGACTTTCGAAAATCGGTTGCGGATATACGCCAGATGAAAACCATCACATACAGTATCATCGATCTGGACGTCAAAGACGAGGGATACATAGACCAGGCTGCTCATATTCTCTACACAAGCTTTCAATACAACTGGCCAGAAGCTTATCCGGACGACAAATCGGCACGCCTGGAGGTGCTGGAATGCATCTGCGGCGACAGATTCTCCCGGGTTGCCGTGGATGATAACGACCAGGTTATAGGCTGGATTGGAGCGATAAAACTCTACGGCGGCAAAGTTTATGAGATTCATCCTCTATGCGTTCGCGCCGACCGAAGACAATCGGGCATAGGTTTGAGCCTGGTGATGGACTTGGAGCAACAGGTTCATAAGCGTGGCGGTCTTACTCTCTATCTGGGTACCGATGATGAAAGCGAGCAGACCAGCCTTTCCTCGGTGGATCTTTATGAGCACACCTGGGACAAGATAAAGTCTATAAAAAACCACAACAATCACCCCTACAGCTTCTGGCAAAAAATGGGTTTCAAAATAGTGGGAGTGATACCGGATGCCAATGGACCAGGCAAACCGGACATTATGATGGCTAAACCGGTGAAGGCGAGAAGGTAAACCTTTGTTCTTGTAAGCCGTTCAAATTATGAGAAAACAGAATACAATAACCTTTGTACGGTGTAAGGCAAACCCAGGGGAAGACTTTGAGCCCAGGCAGAATAGACGCAAATCGAAGGGAAAGAAAAAAGCTTCCCGGCAATTGCCTTAGAGCCTCATGCAGACTCTTTCTAACCTTTGTTGTTCTGGTCTCTTTTAGCGGTCTCACTCTCTCCTGGGAAGAAGCCCAGGCAAGATCCAGAAAGCTCCAGACCATGACACCGGAGAAGTTTTCAGCCTTCGTTCTGGAAATCGGCGAGAAAGAATTTCCGGAGCTTAAGCTCCGAGGCACAGATTCTCCATTTACCTTGAAGTGGAAAGAGGACGGACAAATTTCCCTGGACAATTTGTATAAGCACGTGAAAGGAATCCATGTCCGGGCGAGAGCCACAGAAGAGGTTCGCAACTTTCTCCAGGCGATGAAAGTCTTTCCGCCCATCGATCAAGAGTTGAAAACATGGGAGGACGCAAAGGTAAGGATACGCCCCCAGATTTTTCCAAGAGCCTATTTAGATCAGAAAGAGTTTGCCCAAAAGATGGTTTTTAAGCCCCTGGCATTTTCCAATCAACTGATGGAAGGTTATGTTGTGGACTCGAAGCGAGCTTTTCGCTACGTGATGAAATCGGACCTGAAAAAATGGAATGTAAGCCAGGAGACAATAAAAGATACAGCCTATGAAAATCTTGTGGAGGCATCCGCAGACACGAAGCTTGAGGCGATAAGAGCGCGAGGAAGCAAGACCCAGGGCAGATACCTCACCATCGACATCAATGACGGATACGCTGCCGCCCGCCTGCTACTACCGGCGGTGCGGAACAAAATAGAATCGCAACTGGGCAAGCCTTGTTTTGTGGCTATTCCTAATAGAGATTACCTGATTGCCTGGTCCTACGACTCCGACACCGACCAGCTCAAGCAATTCGAGAACAAAGTGGTGAGGAAATTCCACTTCAAAGATCATCCTCTCTCACCGGAAATCTACGCCATCGTCAATTCAAAAGTGGAGAAAAAAGATTCGGTTGAAACAAATCAGGATAGCGCTCAGGCGTCGGAAAAAGCATCGAAAAAATAGCGCCGTTGTCTGGCGTTTTCAATCAATCGAAACTATTCTCTTAATCTATTCCAAAATGAATAAAAGGAGCCCAGGCGTGCAGAGGCAACCCGCTTTCAATCGCTTCTCTCTGTACTTTTTGAAGCGCCGAGGCTATCGAAGCTTTTCCGGAAGACTGCCAGTGGTCGTGGAAACTCTTCATCAGATCGGAAGTAGAACGGTCGGCCACCTCCCAGAGAGTAAGTATCAGGTTGGGCATCCCCGCATAGATAAGAGCGCGAGCCAGACCAAGAACTTCACCACCAGCGGTTACTTTGTTGACTCCGGTCTGGCAGGCAGAGAGGACAAGCAGTCGTCCACAATGAGTCTTTAGAGAGCGCCTCTCCAGGATAGAAGCGGCGGTTAGTATCGTACCATCGGAGAGTACAAGCCCTGAAGCCATCGGCTCCACATCATTGAAAACCGCGTGACCGGCAAAATGAACGACAGGGTATTCGCTGAAAAGATCGGGGAAGACTTCCTTCACTTCTTCATTGGTCAAGAGCTTTGCTTCTTTGACCTGACTCTTATCTTCGCTCAACTTGAAGATTGAGTTTGCTTCCTCCAATGTATAGCTCAAGTCATCCAATCCAGCAGATGATCGCAATGTCGAACTTAAGACCAGTCCGTTCTGGCGCGTAGCGGAATAATCGCTAATGGCGGAGATCAAATACTTGTCTCCGGAGGTAATAGACATACCCTGGGCGGTGCCCGATAGTACCGGAATCAGAGTCAGTGAAGGTAGATAGCTGAGGGTAAACTTCTCGCAAAGATATGCCTCACCATCGTGTAGCGCGGCAAAAGGAAGGTGAAACAAATTGCCGTGGGGAACGATGATAAGTCGGTCTAGAGCTTCTGGAATAGAGTTCATTACTTCGCCCAATAAAGCCTCATAAATTCTCTTACAGAGACTCTTGGGCACTTCCCAACCTTCCGTGGATGCCATCTCCAGAAAAGTCTCCAGATCTACCTCCAGCAACTCCCTCTTCTCAGGGTCACTGATGATACTAACAACAGGCTCATCAAGACCGGACCAGACTGCCATGGTCATAAGGTAGTCGCCTGTCGAATAGAACTCTATCAAACAAGTACTTTCATCCAGAACCCCGGAATTGCCCTCCTCAGCAGTTTTCCATAATGCCTGAATAGATTCATAGTCGAGGGTCTGGGCAGAGACAAGAGAAGCATAATTAGGATGGCTGCGTTTCAACTGGTTTACGGTGTCACGCCATTCGGAATAAACTTGTTTGGTATCTTCACCGCTTATGGTGGCGCCACGAGAGGTAGAATCGAGACCGGTCGGACCCTGCCAGATAACCCTCTCCAGATGATCAATCTGCGCTCTCAACTCTTTCTCTTTGTCAATCAACTTGCGAAGGGCGTCATCCCCTTCATCGGCAAGCAGGCTCAAATCGATGGGTGAATTACTCAAAAGATCCAGCAAGGCTCTCGACTTGGCTCGACCGATAAATTCCAGGGCTTCCACCCGCTTGCCCATGGAAAGGCAAATATCCACCACATCTTTGTAGAGATCCTCACCTCTATTGGCGAAACTTGTTTTCAAGTCGTCAGCGCATATGGTGGCACGTTGTTCATCAAAGATCTCAACCGCCTGACCTAAATAGTCGAATGCGGGCTGCAACTGACCGAGCCTCTGATACACCCGGCCAAGGCTGGTGAGATAGATTCTCTGACCGAGACGATCTTCCATCTCCTTACTAATCTCAAGGGCTTCTTCATATTTGGCTCTTGCCTCTTCCAGCTTTCCTGACGCGACAAGACAGTCTCCGATGCTATCAAGATGCGCCGCTCTGGAATGAACGTCCTCTAGCCTGGCTGCTATCCGCTCGGCTTCTTCCAGCTTGCTAAGCGCCTCTTCCAGCCGCCCAAGCTTCACAAGGGTTGTTCCGATATTTCCGAGCCAGGCACCACGCCTTCTCTCATCCGATGAACTCTCCGCCAGAACTAGCGCCTTCTCATAGCACTTTAGCGCTCGCTCATAAGACTCGGTCTCAAACAGGACATTGCCCTCTGACCCCAAACAGACCGACATGGAAGAGAGGTCCCCCTCCAGTTCGGCTTCCAAGTACGCGGTCCGATAAGAGTTGATGGCATCCTCAAATTTACCCAGCTCTGCCATACAAAGCCCCAGACTCCCGAGAATAGCGGCCCTGTTATCCGGCTCCTCCACGGTATCAAGTAAGTGCCTGTAGCAGGCAAGAGCCTGCTCGGACCAGCCGCGGTCTAAATAAAGGCGGCCTAAATTGCTGAGGGCAAGCTCCTGGGATTCAGGATCTTTCAATAGATTTCCAAGGTCAAAGGCATCTAGAAATTGTTCGATAGCTTTCGGTGTGCTGCCGCTATCACGATAGATTTCAGCAAGCACCAATTTGGCATTCAGAAGTAATGCGGCGTTGTCCGAAGCGATGGCAAGTTCCATGGCTTCCAGAAGATCCTGGTGCAGGTTTTCTACCCGCTCCCCGAATTCAAACTTTGCCAGGGCTCTATAGGTCAGAAAGAGCGCAAGCTGAGAACTCTCGTCAAGTCCCCTGGTCTCTTCGATGACCTGGTTGTATTCTTGAATAGCTTTGTCATATTTCTCTTCCTGGAAATATTTAAAAGCAATTTCACCACGTTCTTGCATGGCGTCGCTCCGGCTATTCTTCTCATTGTCTCTGGACTGATTATCCATGACAGTCTTCTTTCCGTATCGGATCTCCGGGTCTTCTTCCTGGACGAATGATACGCCAGTTGACCGCTATTGTCTGTATTTATCCAAGTATCGGACTTTTTAGACAGTTTACGATCATTTGCCTGCCCGGTGAAAGATTTGAGATCCGCAGAAGACCTATTGAGCCGCTAGAGACCTTTGTAGCGCGCGCCGCCGCTTCCGTATGGACCGTAAGTAGCCACACGAGCCTGGGCTTTATGAATCACTGGTGTGTGAGAGACAGAATGACTTTTCGATGAAGCGACCTTATGGCTCTTCGGTGCGTGATGGGGCTTACCATGGGTAATGTTGGAATGGTAGTGCGACCCGGAATGGCTAGAAGCATAGCCATGGGAAAAGTTGGTGGCCGACTTAGAATAAGAGGTAAAACCACCGATCTTCATCGTCTTAGCGTAGCTCTGGAAGCCGGAATGCTGAAGATTGCTCGGTCTGGCGGCAAAAGCGCCGGGATAATTTCTAATCATGCTC
>MDTD01063994.1_pt1 | contig 24253 bp, 16 predicted proteins | sample 811221 | NCBI WGS metagenome assembly MDTD01 (sample SAMN05326646, study PRJNA326480) | marine metagenome | isolation source: seawater | place: Pacific Ocean: South West | collected 2011 | reverse complement strand
CTTGCAGGTCTCACTGGACTCCCGCCTGCGCGGGAGTGACGGAGAGTGGAGACTGATTGCCAAGCTACTCTGGACACAGAGTGTTTTCTCATTGATATTCTCTGTGACTCTGTGGTAAAGCCAAAGGCTTACGCACCTGTAACCAGTTTTTCCAGGTCCGCCAGGGCGATGACCTGTTGGTCGCCGGTTTCCATGTTCTTCAACTCAGCTTTGCCGTTGGTTGCATCATCGCCAAGAATCAGGGCAAAACGACTGCGTGCGGTGGCCGCTTCCTTGAGGAGCTTACCGACATTGCGCGTGGTCTTGTAGCTGTAGCGAGCGTGGATGCCTTTCCAACGGAGTTTGGATGCAATCGGGCCGACCTGCGTCGCGCCGGTGTCCGAAGCTGCGACGATAAACACATCAGGACACGGTGAAACGTCATCGGGCATCAAGCCTTTGTCGATGAGCACTTCACTGAGCACGACGTCCCCCATGCCAAAACCCACCGCTGGCATGGACGGGCCACCAAAGAGTTCAACGAGTTGATCGTAACGCCCACCGCCTGCCATGGCACGCAATGCGCCGGAGGCTTCGTGGACTTCAAAGACGGTTCCCGTGTAGTAGGCAAGACCGCGAACGATGCCCAGGTCATACTCGCACCAATCCGCGATGCCGAAGGCCTGGAGTTGTGCGTCGAGTTGTTCAAGGTCCGCCAGGTTTTGGATGCCGGTCTGTTCACGCAGTTGATCCAGTTCACCACAGGGATACTTGCAGCGGCACATCTGTTCAAAGCGTTCCACACGATCTGGCTCCATGCCAAGTTTGGCAGCGGCTTGGGTGAACGCTTCAGGTTCCATCTTGTCGCGACGGTCCAGCAAGTCGAACGCACTAAGCAGCTTGTCCTCAGCAACGCCGAGTTTCAGCAGGATGTCCTTGACGGTGGTGCGGTGCGAAATCTTCATCCGCACATGTCCCGGCTCAAGTCCCAGTTCCTGCATCAGGTCGACCACGGTGAAGATGCACTCGGCATCGGCGGTGGCACCCTCCAGACCCATGATGTCCGCATTCCACTGCCAGAACTCGCGGAGTCGGCCACGCTGCGGGCGTTCGGCGCGACAGAGATTGGGCACGCAGAACCACTTGATCGGCCGCGGTAAAGCGTTGGCTTTGGCGGCAACCATGCGCGCCAACGTCGGCGTGAACTCCGGGCGAATCGCCAACTCACGACCACCACGGTCTTCAAAATGGAACAGCTCGCTGACAATGCCATCACCACTTTTGACCTTGTAGAGATCCAGGTGTTCAAAGATCGGGCCATCGACTTCTTCAAAGCCGTTGCGAATGGACACCCGTCGCCAGGCATCGAGCAGAAAGTTTCGCCAGGCACAATCCTTGGGATAAAGGTCACGTGTTCCCCGTGGCGCTTGAAGCTTGCTCATTGTGTACGTTCCATGTTCGATTCATCAGAAAAATTCAATGCAAGGCGATAGTGTAACGTATCGAGCATATGGATTCGACAGAAGGGGACAAGATACGGATAGAACGCTGAATTTTTCGATTCATGCCAGGGGTTGTGCGCTGCTCGCGGCAAAGCCGCTGCGCTGCTGGGCAACCCCCGGACTCCCGCAAGGCAGAAAGGCAGGGGATGCTGCAAGGTGGCGTATTGCAATATCCAGCGCCAACCTGCGTCGATACGACGCGGGTCGCCTGAAGTGGAATGTGGTGTAACGAACCTCGCCCAAACGCTTCGATTACACGCAAAGGCCAATGCCCTTCCAGGGGGCAGCATCTTGTACAGTCTGATGTCTTGAATGTCTCACGGGGGTCCGGGGGTGAGAGCAACGCAGCGAAGCGAGTCGCGCAGCACCCCTGGCATGAATCAAAAGAACCAACACACAACGCGATAAAACTCAGGAATCATCCGACGTTTCATTCGTCTGGCCATCACCATTCACATCATTTTTCATCAACTCACGCAAAACCACGGTGGCGAATGCGCCCTTGGGCATGATGAATTGCAGACGGACAAAGCTGCCATACTCGTCGACGCCGCCGGTGATTTGGGGGTCTTGAATCATCACGCGAAGGGATCGGCGTGAACCCCGGGTTAGCGGGCAGGTTTCGATGAGTTCCTGCTCAATGTCGAAGGCTTTGAGCGCTTCAAGTTCCAATTCACCTTCGACCCCTTGCGCTTGCAAAAGGTCACTGCCCCACATCGGTCCTGACGGCGAAATCAATCCTTGCGTGATGCGACCTGCAGGATCGGTTGCGTTCTCCAATGTTGCCTGGGCATCATCAACCGGGAACACGCTTTGGTTCTCGTGCTTCATCGCCAGATCACCGGGGAGCAGTTTTGCGAATGTGCCTGCTTTGACGCGCTGGTCGAGCACCCAGTTAAACAGATAACTCTGTGCTGCTGAGCCGTAAAACAACCGCTGCGTTTCGGCAATGCTGTAGACGGCTTTACTGATGGAACGGCCTTTGGCTAAGGCATTGAGTGCCTGACGCTCGTAGCGTAAAGTGCGTGGCCAGTGTTGCAGGGCGGTTGGGTAATCCCCTGCGTCAAAGGCCTGTCTTGCTTCACGTGTCGCTTCGTGATTGCAATGCTCCGCATCACCCAATAACTGTTTGAGCGCAGCTTCAAAGTCACGTTTGATCAAAGCGCGACCGACGAGATGGTTGTCCCCCAGATACCCAAACCGCTGCGGGCCGAAGTAGTTGGGGACACCTTGCTCGGCCAGTTGATCGAGCACGCGCTTGGCACGGATCACCGCGGTGGGATCGACATCACGAATGCGGATATCAAAACGGTTACCCGCCAGATGGCCGCGCCGGAGTTTGTTGTTGTGACGATCCGCCCAGAGGATGGTGAAAGGTTGGTCGTGAGCTGCTTCGACACGACGTGCGTCCTGAGATTCCCCGCCGGGCAGGTGGATGGAAAACATCTGTCGGGTCAGCGCATGTTTATCTTTGAGACCTGCATAGCTGACCTGCTTGTTGCTGACATCAAACAGCTTGGCCAGTTTGGCGACGACGTCCATGGTGGTCATGTTGGTCTTCTGGACAAACAGGTACAGGTGTTCCCCTTCGCCACAGGGTTCGTAGAGTGGCTCTTCGGTGACAACAAAGTCGTCAGCGCGTTGCTTGAACGTGCCACCGATTCCTGGCAGGTCGGCAGTGGCGTAGGCTAAGGGTTGGTTGTCACGTTGCTGCATAGTTATCTCAAATGGATGAACCACAGAGTCACAGAGGCACAGAGCCTGAAAAAACAGAGTGTTTATGCTCTGCTTGTTTTAACTCTATGACGCTGTGACTCTGTGGTTAAGACCATGATTAAACTTGTTTGAAACTTCCGGGGGATCAATCTTCCGGTGCGTTGGCGACCAGATCGCGGAAGGCAGCGAGCAGTTGGTTGGTAATCGTACCCGGCTTGCCATCACCGATGACGCGGCCGTCGACCTTGGTCACAGCGATGACTTCCGCTGCGGTGCCGGTGAGGAACATTTCCCGTGCGGTGTAGAGGTCATGCTTGGTCAGGTCCATGCGCACCACGGGGATGCCAGCTCGTTTGGCCAGCTCGATCACCAGGTTCATGGTCACCCCTTCAAGCACGCCAGCATGCAGCGGCGGGGTGATGAGGGTCGTCTGACCTTCCCAATCCCGGACGATGAAAATGTTATCACCGGTGCATTCAGCGACATTGCCCTGGGTGTTGAGCATGACCGCTTCCATCACGCCAGCGTCGATCGCTTCGATCTTGGCAAGGACGTTGTTGAGATAGTTCAGACTCTTGACGCGGGGCGAGAGTGCCGCAGGATGCGTGCGACATACACTGCTGGTGATGATCGCCATACCGTTGTCATACATTTCCTGCGGGTAGAGTTTGATCGAGTCAGCAATGATGTACACACAGGCGCGCTGACAGGTGAAGGGATTGAGTCCCAGTGTGCCTGCCCCCCGTGTGACCACCAGGCGGATATAGCCGTTGGTGAGATGGTTGGCTTTGCAGGTTTGCTTCAGCGCATCGGTGATCTGCTCTTGCGTGTAGGGGATGTCCAGGCGAATGGAATGTGCCGACTCAAAGAGACGGGCGACATGCGTCGCGCACTTGAGGATGCGGTCGTTATAGATTCGGATGCCTTCAAAGACACCGTCACCATAAAGCACCCCATGGTCAAACACACTCACCGCTGCTTGTTCAGCGGGCACCAGGTTACCGTCGAGCCAGACTTTCTTGGACATCGTTCAAATCCTTCTACTATCCGTCAGTCACCGAAAGTCACGCCGATAAGAGCTTCCGGGGGAGCTTTCGGGGGAACTTCCGGGGGAGTCGGGCATTATAGCGAGTCTTCATCGCTTTTGCCGATTTTACGGATTCCGCATTGGCATGGCTTTAAACTCAATCACGCAATATTGTGTCAGCCAGTGGCATGTGCAGGCCTGTTGGGTAAATCGATATCCGATAATGCGGGCTTGTGTGCGAAACAATTGTTTTTGTCGATGACCCTAGACAATCAAAAACAATTGCCCTGTTGAGCTTTAAAACCTAGACTTTGCGTATCCGTCTTCACCTGTTTATCGCAGGATAATTCTATGGCAGTTGGCAGAAACAACTTTTGGGCTTTGACGTGCTGCATTTTTCTTATTTTATTGAACGTGCTTTCAGTTTCGGCCCACCCGTCTGGTGATTCCACTCCAGATGCAAACAACAAAGCGCAACTTACTGCGAAGGAAAAACAATGGTTGGCCGATCATCCAACCATTCGCATACTGATTCCCGATGACGTGGCGGGGTTTTCCAATCTCAATGAGGATGGTGAGCTTGAAGGTTTCCTGGTTGACTATCTCAAACTCATCGAATCACGGGCCGGTTTTAAGTTTGAGATGGTTAAGCATCATTATCAAGAGTTTGTCACAGGTAAACTTCAGAAGACGGTCGACGTCAATATCGGTACACAACAAGTTGATCCACTGGACCAATTCCAATTTACCAATGTGATTTTCCGGATTCCCCTGGTCATCATTACACGTGACGATGTGCCATTTGTCTCGGGGCGACACTGGCTGGCTGGCAAGCGTGTCGCAGTTCTTGAAACATTTGCACCCAGGAAATTCCTGGAAGAAGATCCGCTGGGCATCAATGTCGTTCCTGTTGCATCTGTCAAGGAAGGTTTGTACGCGGTGAGTTTCGGGCAAGTTGATGCCATGGTCAATGGCTTGCTGCTCCCAACACAGATTATATCCAGCGAACATATCACGAACCTGAAAGTTGCAGGTCAATCGGGTTATCCCGACTATGAAGGCTGTCTGCGCATCCGCAGAGACTGGCCTGAGCTTCAATCCGTCATCAATAAAGCGCTGATGAGCATCAAGCCCGAAGAACATGACCAGTTGATGCGCCGATGGATTGGGGGTGTTGTGCAACAAGGCGTACACTGGCGCAGTATCCTGCAATGGGGGGGCTTGCTTGGTGGTGGCCTGTTGATGCTGCTCATTGCTTCGGTCATCTGGAACCGCCAGCTCAAAAGGCAGGTCGCCCTTCGGACGCGTGAACTGGAAGTCGCTGCCCAGACGCTTCGAGAAAGCGAAGAGCGCTTTCGCAGTACCTTCGAGCATGCAGCAGCCGGGATGGTTCATACTTCCACGCAGGGAACCATTCTGCGTGCCAATGATCGATTTTGTAGCATACTCGGTTACCCGATGGATCAAATCCAGGGCATGCACTTTCGGGATCTGACACACCCGGATGACCGTGAAAAAAACCACGACACCTTTCGCCAAATGTGTCAGGGAGAAATCCAACATATCCAGCTTCAAAAGCGCTACCTTCACCGTGATGGCAGCATCGTCTGGTGCAATCTCTCCACGACTTTACTCAGGGATCATCAGGAACAACCCCTGTATTTCATCAGCGTGGTCGAAGATATCACCGATCGATACCAGGCACAGAAGCAACTGCACGAACTGAACAACAAGCTCCAAAGTGTCATGGATGCTTCGACACTGGCGTTGATCGTGACAACCGATGATCAAGGTGTGATCCAACTCTACAACTCCGGCGCTCAGCGCATGCTCGGTTATACCGCTGAGGAAGTGGTGGGCAAGCAAACCCCGGTTCTCTTTCATCTCGAAGAGGAAATCAAAACCAAGGCCGCCAAACTCACCCAACAACTCGGGCGCGAGATCAAAGGCTTTGAAGTCTTTGCCGCCCAGGCCGAGTTCGGCAGCTATGACGAAAACCAATGGACCCTCGTCCACAAGGATGGCAGTCATGTCCTGGTCAATCTGGGGGTCACCGCCATCTGCGATGAACACGGGCAAGTCACCGGTTTTCTCGGTGTTGCCCAGGATATCACTGAACGCGTCAAGGCCAAGCAGGATCTGGCGCAAAAGGAAGAGAACCTGCGCATCACGCTTAACTCCATCGGTGATGCGGTCATCGCAACCGACAGTGATGGCAACGTTGTCCAAATGAATCCCGTTGCTGAAAAACTCACCGGCTGGCAAGCGGACAAGGCGCTGGGGCGAAAACTCACCGATGTCTTTCACATCATCAACGCCAAGTCCAGACAGGTTATGCCCAACCCGGTTGAAAAAGTCCTTGAATCCGGTGAGATCGTCGGCCTGGCCAATCACACCATTCTCGTCTCAGCGGACCAAACCGAATATCAAATTGCCGACTCGGGCGCCCCGATCCGTAATGATGCCGGTCAGATCATTGGCGTGGTGCTGGTGTTCAGAGATGTCACCACCGAGTATGCCATGGAAGCCCGCATCCGTGAGACGGAAAAAATGCAGGCCATCGGGCAATTGGCCGGCGGCATCGCGCACGATTTTAACAACATGCTCGGGGGCATCCTCGGTTCAGCCGAATTGCTTGAAGACCGCTTACCTCGCGATGCTGAGACCCACGAACTTTTTGAGATCGTCAAGCAATCAGCCAGGCGTGCTGCGGACTTGACCAACAAGCTGCTGGCTTTTTCAAGGAAGCAACCCAAAGAGATCAGTGTGCTTGATGTGCATCAAATACTCAAGGATACGGTTGCGATACTCAAGCAGACCATCGATCGGCGGATTGAAATCAACTGTGATTTCAAGGCAACGAGCAAACTCATTCATGGGGATGCCACCCAATTGCACAATGCCTTTTTAAACCTTGGTATCAATGCTTCCCATGCCATGCCCAACGGCGGGAAAATTCAGATCACAACGGACGTTATCGATCTGACACCTGAACATGGCCCCAAGAACATCTTTGATCTCAAAGCCGGTCAATACATTCAAATCAGTGTGCAGGACTCGGGGACCGGCATCGCACCCGAGCATCTGAACCACATCTTCGAACCCTTCTTCACCACCAAGGAACTGGGCAAAGGTACCGGCCTTGGGTTGGCAACCGTCTTCAGCTCCGTCAAACAACATCAAGGCTCCATCACCGCATGCAGCGAGCCTGGATCAGGCACACGCTTTACCATCTGTCTGCCATTGGCTACCGCCGAGCAATCTGACGAAACAGCAGACGTGGTGAGTCAACGTGTGCATGGTCAAGGCCATATCTTCATTGTCGATGATGAGAAAGTCATGCGCGTCACCGCCAAAGCCATCCTCGAAGACCTGGGCTATGAAGTCTCCCTGGCAGAAGACGGGCAGATCGCCTTGGATCGCTTCCGCGAAAATCCCGATGCGTTTGACCTGGTGGTCCTGGACATGATGATGCCCAACCTCAACGGCAAGGATTGTTTCCTGGCCATGAAACAGATCCGACCTGATATCAAGGTGATCCTCTCCACCGGTTACACCCCCGAGTCGGAGTTACTGGCCATGAAAGCTGCCGGACTCACCGCCTGGATCAAGAAGCCATACATGAGTGGTCCGTTGAGTCAGAAGATTCAGGAAGTGCTCGAGCAGGTCGATTAAGCGGTCTGACAAAATTCGTCGTGTCATCTGCAACTGCATAGCAGTTTATCAATGCCATAAACTTTCGGAAGACCGCATAAACGGTTTTACGAAAATTTGTAGTCGCCGCGACACGTGGTGTCGCAGTTATAGCAGTTCAAAAAATTAATCTTCACCGACCGTCACTCCCGCGCAGGCGGGAGCCCAGTGGAACTTGCAAGCGTCAACGGTATGCCACTGGATTCCCGCCTGCGCGGGAATGACGAAACGAGAGACGAAATGGAGAATAATGATTTGAATTGCTCTATTTTAGAACATGTTGCAAATCTTAATCATTAACCTTAATCACAATCGTCTTCCCATCGCGTGAAAGTTGTAAGGGTTGCTTGACGGTTTGGCCGTTGGGTGTGGTGATGGTGATTTGATACTTGCCGTTAAAACCACGCAGTTGGTATGAACCGCAGTCGTTGGTCTTGCCGGTTTGGTGGGTCCACCATTTGTTTTTGACCAAGTCCTGCCATGCTTGTCCGTTGGGGGTGATGTTCCAATCCTTGTCGTACATCGCGCGTTCCGGACGCCAGTGACGTTGAGCCCAGAATCCCCAGACGATGAAGGTATCCACAGCCGGATGTGAAAAACAGGCGGTCATAAAATCGCGCGTGTAGTCTGCACGGTATTTGGCATCGTAGCCTTCGATATCAAACTCGCTGATATCGACCATCAAGTCCAACGCTGCATACTTGTCGAGGAGTTCCAGGAACTGCGGGATACCGATACTGGTTTGGCCAAAGTGCGATTGGAATCCGACGGCGTCGATGGGCGTGTTGTTGGCAACGAGTTTCTGGATCAGGCTGTAGAAGTATTTATCGGAAACCACCGTGCCACCGGTGGTTTCGTTGAGCACCAGTCGCGCGTTGGGTGATGCTTTACGAGCAGCTTTAAACCAGTCGATGAAGACATCATCACCGCCGAGGTAGCGCGTCAGATCGTAGTTGAGTGTGGGTTCGTTGATCACATCCCAGGTGGTGACTTTGTCGCCGTAGATTTGACCAATGTTGGTGATATGCTCGAGTACCATCTGTGCGACCTTGTCCCTGTTAGCAGGGTCCTTGGTCATCTCGACGATGTGCTGTGGGACATGCGGGTATTTGCCATGCGACCAGCCGGGCCAGACCATCGCATGCCCGCGGAGTGCGATGTCATTTGCCATCAGCCAGTCGATGAGTTTATCCGCTGCCTTGCGACGTGCCGGTTCGATCCAGCGGGGCCATTTGAGATTGGTTTCATGCGTGACCATATTGAAATTGTCTGTGACGATCTGCAAATATTTCTGCGTGTCTTCGGGGCGACTGGTCCAGAATTTGGCATCAGGATCAAAGATGGAGGAGTGCACAGCCGTCCCGAACTTAAACGCATGCTGTGTCATCTGCACATCGACGGTCGCGCCGGAGATCGGTTTGCCAGCAGCGTCGGTGACCGTGATTTTCAGATCACCTTTGCGGATTTTTTCGATGTTCTTTGCAGCCACTTCCCGCCATGCTGCGTCAGGTTCACGGCCTTGGTAACTCATCAGGCGATTACGTTCCGTGCTCGGCAGGTTTTCGATCTCCACGCCTTTGCCCAGGTTCGTCAGCGTGAATCCGCCTGCTTCAAGGGTCTGAATATAATCACCGATGCACAGACAAAAATTGGTTTGACCTGCCTTGTACGCTTGCTTACTCACAAACGGAACCTGCACGCGACGCCATTGTGTGTTGGTTAGTGGCAGGCGCATCATCAAGAGCTTGGTGTAGGGCTTGTGATTGCGTTGGACCTGCACTTGAACCAGACCTTCGCCCGATTCCGCTTTGCTTTGGACCAGACGGATATAGCCATCGAGCATGAGCACGTCACCTTTGCCGATGGGTTGGTGAATGTCAATGTCGAACTGGATGTTGTAGCTGTGACGCATGGCTTGTTTGCTGACCATGCGTACGGCCTTGTTGAACTTGGGATGCTGGGCATTGATCCACTGCATGTTGGCAATGGTTTTGTCGCCATTGGATTGCTGGAGTTTCTGCCAGTCTGCATTGTCAAAGAGTGTGGTTTGGGCGCTGGCAGGTTGGCTTAAGCCAAAGCAAAGAGCGCAGAGCAATGTGACGAAAAAACAAATTCGTTGATGCATGGTGAGTCTCTATTTATGTGATGACGAATGTTGGGAAAGTATGTTGATATTAAAGTTTGATTTCGTCATTCCCACGCAGGCAGGAATCCAGTGGCATTCTGTGCGTAGCTGCAAGTTCCACTGGGCTCCCGTCTTCCGGGGCGCGGGAGTGACGGGCATTCATTGGACAACGTTAATTGAAATACCACATGTCCGGGTCGGCCAGTGAGTCTTCCTGGCTGATGCGCGAGACATGTTGATCGAAAAACACGGCATTGTGCGTGGTACCCAGGTGTCGGAATGCGGGGGTGTTGTTTTGCTGCGGTGTGTCGGCGATGTAGCTGCTGATGTAGGTGTAGCCGATCTGCTGATCCAGTCCGTCGGAAAGGTTGAGTTTTTTGGACGGTTCAAGGAGTTCGGAGAATTTCAGGCCACTGATGGTGCCGGTGGACCAGTTGCTGTCTGAGCCACGGAATGAACCAACGTGATAGTTATGGCCATAGACACTGCGAATGAGGATGCCATCACTGTTGGTCCATGTACTGTTGTTCAGTGCCGACGCTTCAGGGCAGGCAAAGCTGTGTGACCAGCGGGCGCCGTAGTCGGTTGGTGTAAGGCTCAGCCGATCATGAATGCCTGAGTTGGTCAGGAAGAAGTAGCGTTTTGATGCGGTCGAGGACTCACGCCACCAGTTGGGAGCAGCCCAGTCTTTAAAGTCGCTGGAGTACATCACGTTGGCAAGCCCCATGGAGCGAAGCAGGTTGGCGCACTTGAGTGCGTTGGCGGTCTTGCGCGCCTTGCCCAAAGCAGGAAGCAGGATACTGATCAACAGTGCGATGATGGAGATCACCACCAGCAGCTCAATGAGCGTAAAGCCGTTGACAGGTGCATGGTGTCGTCGATGGTTCATGGTATTCATTCCATTGCGAAATCGGATTTCACGTTAAGCTGGCGTGTGACAACTTCCTGCCTGCTGCACGGTGCCATAAGCAATGACCTTGCTGGCCACCTGTTCATCGGGATTCATTGCCAGGTGATTGGTCAGCTTGGCGACTTCGACACCCAGTTCCAGAAACGGGATGATCAGCGTGTCGATCGGCAAAGCACACACCGAGAGGATCGGTTTGTCATTAAAGGCCACGATGGATAAATCCTGCCCGACACGTAACCCCAACTGCATTGCTGCAGCGAAAGTGCACATCGCATCAGCCTGACCGCGACAGATGATGGCGGTGGGGTGGTCGCTTGCTTTGAGCGCTTCAACCATGGTAGGCAGGCCAGACTGATTGATCTCACTGCCAGAAGCATTGGGTTGCGTGATCAGTTTTGCTGCAGGTGATCCAGCATTTGTCAGCGCTGCATTGATGCCATCCAAACGGGCCTTGGTGCTGAAGTGATCCACCAGGTGAACCGCCGAGTAGCCGATGTTGCGATGCCCGAGCTTGATGAGATGTTCTGCTGCAATCTGGCCACCCGCAAGTTCATCGGGGTACACCGCGTTGGTCGGTTGATCCTCGTTAATCCAAACCGCAGGTAAGCGTTGTTGATCGATCAGCTGGGTCAGCAGGTCATGTGAACCGGTGTGACTGATCATCAAGGCATCGACACAGGCATACTGCAAAAACCGGGGCAGGTACGAAGGATCCATCGCCTGGGTGTCGGAAATTGAGTCGACTTGCAGATGCAGATCCAAAGCTTCGCAGCCATCACGTATCCCGCGGATGAGCGTGCCGGGCAGGTAGCTGTTGACCGTCCCAGCCAGTAGCCCCAGTGTCCCAAACCGCCCGGAGCGCATGGAACGCGCTGAAGCATTGGGGCGGTAACCCATTTTCATCGCAGCACTCAGGACGCGTTTGCGTGTCTTGTCCGCCACCGCGGGGTCGCCTTTGAGGGCGCGGCTGACGGTCATATGACTGATCCCAAGTTCGGTGGCGATGTTGTTGAGTGTGACGGACATTGGATCGACCCTGGTTGGTGTTCACGTGAACACACATAATTGTTCACGTGAACATTCTAGGCGCGAGATGACTCAAGTCAACGACGCGCAGAAAAAACCGTGCGGGTTGTCACATCCCGCACGGTGAGGTCAAGGTTTTCGATGTTGTAGACCCCATGCCGGTTATATCTCACCTGTGTTGCACCATGACGGCTTAATCAACACCGTGAAAACTTCCGGGGGTTCCGGGTTCCGGGGGCCGGGGTGGGTCAGATCGTTGCCGCGACGGCTTCGATGCATTCGATGACCTGGCGAACATGGAACGGCTTCTTAAGGTAGTGATCAAAGCCGTTGTTCATCAGGTGCTGAGCCTGGCCGTCGGTGAGTTTACCGCTCATGGCAATGACCTTGGTCATCTGCAAGTCGCTGTTTTCACGGACGAGTTTGAGAACATCCTCGCCGGACACATCGGGTAGATGCATGTCCAGCAGGATGACGCTGGGGCGGAATTTTTCACATTCCAGACCCGCTGAGAAGCCGCTGTGTGCGACTGCAACATCGTAGTTGGCCTGTTCCGTGAGCACTTTCTGAAGAACGTCCACGATTTCTGATTCGTCATCGACGATCAGGATGCGGGTGCGACCTGATTGCAGGGCATCCATCGGGATGTTGTGTGCCTTCATGAATTTGATCAATGCACTCAAAGGAATGCGACGGTCTTTTGAACCGGGAATGCGATAGCCGCGCAGTTGGCCCGAGTCGAACCATTTGCTGACGGTACGCGGAGCAACGTTGCAGATCTTGGCAACTTCACCAGTCGTTAGAATATCTTTCTGACGTGACATAAGCTTTCTCCATATCTCCATGTCGGGATTAATTTCCTCCGACCCGACGTTGTATTCATCGTCGGTTTGGACAACCGGATTAACTGATACGACACGAAAAAATGACAGAAAATGCAGGAGACGCCTTTTCTGCACAATGCTCCTAACGCGTCTAAGCGTGATAAATGTGGGTTTTAGCGTCATAAAACGCGGTTTGAAGGGTTTGGGACGGGCTGGTAAAAAATTTCAAGATGGGGATAAACCGATATCACCAAGCGATCCGAACAGTCATCGGTCAGTGATATCAAAGCAATGATACTGGCCAGGGAGCTACGTCCCCCGGACCCCCTAGCGAGATTGGGGTGTTAGAGCAGGTGATGTAGCTGCATTGCATTCAAAGGAATTGAAGACTGTTTCGCGATGGGGTTCCACCCCAAACCCCGCCAACGAGCAGCCGTTGGATCGCTGCCCCCGGAAGTGGGGTTGATCAAATGATTCAGAAGGCTAGGTTACAACTCGATAATCGGGCGATGAACATTCCAGGCGTATAGGCGATCAGACAGATCTTTGATTATCCAGCAACGTGCACGAACACCAGACAGCAAAGGCCCAGCCCTTCCTGGGGGACGTGATCCAGCGGCGGAACGCTGGCGGGGTTTGGGGCAGCGCCCCATCTCAGTATCAGTCTTCAATTCCTTTGAATGCAATGCAGCTACATCACTTGCCAAGACATCCCAAACTCGACAGGGGGTCCGGGGGGCGAAGCTCCCTGGCAAGAAACCCAAGCCAATCTCAAGCATATGGAATATTGAGTTGGAAGATCGGATGACTTAAGCAAACAGCGAATCGATATCCAATGAACCGGTGTCCGACAGGGCGGAGCCTGGGAGGATACTGTCTTCGGGGACAACGGGTTTGTTTGGCTGTTTGGCTGCACCACCGCCTTGTTCGCTCTTGATTTGGCCGATCGCCATCTCCAGGCGTTCATAGACACGCGTCATGGATTCCGGACGCTCGCGCGGCTCCTGCTCCAGGCAGTTCATAATCAGACCGCTCAACGCTGGCGGGACCTTGGCGTTGAGTTCCATCGGTGAGGGGCATTTGGTCGGCCCGCGGTCCACCAGGTTCATGCCAGCACCGCCCTTGGGGATCAGCGTCGGCACGTGTTGCTGCGTCAAGACAAAGTACATCGTCGCAGCCAGGTTAAACACATCGGTCTTGGGCGTGATGTGCTCACGTTTGACCTGTTCGGGCGCGATGTAATCCGGCGTCCCCTGAATGCGTTCCTTACGCGTGTTGTTGGGGCAGGACTGACCAAAGTCAATGATCTTGACCATGTCCTGCTGCGTTACCAGAATATTGTTGGGCTTGATATCTGCATGGACATAGCCTGCTCGATGCATCACGCCCAGTGCGATCGCGGTGTCCTGGAAGATGCGACAGACCTCAAGCATGTCCGTCGGGCGACGCTGCTCCAGCGTCAAGCCATCGACCGCTTCCATGAGGACATAGACTTCCTTGATGCGGAAGAGCTTTTTGATTTTGAAGGTTCGGTGTGATTTGCGAAGCGAAGGATGATTGAACTGCTGGGCAACTTCATGTTCTAAAATCGCCTGTTCAATGAACCGCTGATCAGCAGAGGAGTTGCGGATCACACGTTTGAGGGCATAGCGCGAGGCGGTGGATTTCTCCCTCACCAGGTAAATGGTACTCCTGGCCCCGTGACCCAATGTTTCAAGGATCTCAAAACCCAGGTTGGCTGGAATGGCAGCGTTTCCCGCTAAAGCCATAATGCTCCACAATCCGTTGACTGCATAAACCAGAGTGTGCCCAACAGAATCGCCCGTGATCCGGCGGCTAACACTCTCTTCCCTTAGTCGCTTGCCAGATAACACTTTAGCCAAGATGATGCAAAATGACAAGCACGGACCACTGCACATTTTTCCATCAAACGATTTATCACGTTACCCAACGAGCAGTTAGCGTACGGATGGCAATTCGTGCCACAGGTCATTATCGACAGGTTTAACCCGGATTATTCTCCGCTTTTGCCAATTGGTGTGAGAGTTAGCAAACATGGATGTCCAGCTTGCCAGTGACTTGGCCAAGTCGATACACTGATCAACCATGAAACTACTCGAAAAATTATGTGTCACGCCGGGCGTGCCGGGTCGCGAAGACCGGGTCGCAAAACTCATCCAATCTGAAGCCAAGGGCTTGTTCGACAAGTTCACTACCGATGCCATGGGCACGCTCATTGCGTATCGCAAGGCGCGGCCTGCCAAGGGTAAGAAATCATCCAAGAAAACAAAGAAGGTGATGCTCTCCTGTCACATGGACCAGATTGGTTTTCTGGTACGTCACATTGATGAGAAGGGTTTTCTTCGCGTCAATGCCGTGGGCGGATTTGATACGCGCAACCTTTTTGCCCGTTTGGTGACGGTTTGCACGAAACACGGTGATCTGCCGGGCGTGATGAATCCCGGTGGCAAGCCGGTACACATCGCATCACCCGAAGACCGCAAGAAGGTGCCGGAGATCGAAGAACTCATCATCGACATGGGTCTGACCGCGGATGAAGTCAATGACAAAGTCCAGATCGGTGACATGGTGGTGATCAAAGCACCGTTTACCGAAGTGGGCAACATGATCGTCAGCCAATGTCTGGACAACCGCATTGCCTGCTGGCTTGGGATTCGCTCGATTGAGAAACTCAAGCATCACGACTGTGATATCTATGTTGCTTTCACTGTGCAGGAAGAGGTTGGCTGTCGCGGCGCGGGGCCGGCAGCAGCGCAGATCAAGCCCGACATTGCCATCACGCTCGACACCACGCTTTGCTGCGATACCCCCGGAGTCCCCGGTGATATGGCGATCACCAAAGCAGGCGAGGGCGCAGGCCTGATGGTCATGGACTCAGGCAGCATCACCGACCTCAAACTTCTCGAAGAGTTCGAAGCGGTGGGCAAGAAAAAGAAGATCAAGACCCAGCGCACCATTCTTCCCCGTGGTGGTACGGATTCCCTTGCCATCCAACGCAAGGGCGAAGGCTATCGCGTGATGACGTTGGTCTGCGGCACCCGCTACATCCACACCGTCACCGAGACGATCAACAAGGATGACCTCTTTGCATGTCGCGATCTGTTGACGGCGTATTTGGCGCAGGCGTGAGTTAATGATAAAGATCATTAGGTCTATTGGCGATCGAAACATTTAGCCGCATCGCTTGCGATGCGCTTTAATTGGACGCGTTACAACCACGACACGCATCGCAAGCGATGCGGCTAAATCATAAGCGTTCCCATGATCATGTTTCAATAGACAGTCGACATCTAAATAAAAATAAAACCCCGCGGGAAGCTTGAAGCATCACTTCCCGCGGTTATCGTTTCAGGACGCCGTGATAGGTTGGCGTCCTGTGATGCATTGGATCACGACAAGGTCATTTACACAGCCAGAGCAAATTCGTGTCGTAACCTGTCGCGCAGGTCACGCAGATGCCCAGCCCGGGCGCGCAGCGCGTCTCGCAGGACTGCACGGTCGGTGTGCCGCACCTCGCTGGGGATGTCGGCCAGCTCATGATCAAGCAACTCAAGCAGAATCTCCGCCTCGTCGTGGTCCAATTCCATGGCACGGGTGTGTGTGGTCCGGGGATGTGTCATGTCAACGTCTCCTTTGATTCCAGAACGAATCGCCCAAGAGACAAAACACAGCTGGGTGTCTGACTATCCTTATTATATCCGTGCGTTTCGATATCCAATGACTTTTCACAGAATATTTGAAATATCTGTAAGACGTTTGGCATTTAGCCGCATCACTTGCGATGCGCGATGCATAACACCCAGCGCATCGCTAGCAATGCAACTAAATTGGGGAATGTCCAAGTTGTCGTTTGGAAATCAGATCTCAACCGTATGTTGATACGACGGGATTTTGATATTCATGTGTGGGTAGCGTTCGTGGAGAATCTTTTCCAACACCTCTGCTGATTCGAGTTCGCCATGCGTGAGGAACACGCGATGCGGGCTTGGGTCCATCTGGGCTAACCAGTTGAGCAAATCTTCCTGATCACCGTGACCACTAAAGCCGTGGATTTGTTCGATGCGTGCATTGACCGGCCACATCTCACCGTGAATGCGGACTTCCTTTTCACCCTGGACCAACCGGCGACCGAGTGTGCCCTGGGCCTGGAATCCGACGAAGAGGATCGTGCTATTGGGATCGGTGATGTTGTTTTTGAGATGATGCTTGATGCGACCGGCGGTACACATGCCCGAAGAGGACATGATGATCGACGGCGTGGTCCGCAGCTTGATCGCCTTGGACTCTTCAACGTTACGCACCAACGTCAACCCCGGGAATCGCAACGGCGGTTCGTGCTTGTCGAACATCGCAACTGTTTCGTCATCCATGTAACCGCGGTATCGCTTGAAAATCTCCGTGGCATCCACGGCCATGGGACTGTCCATGAACACGGGCACGTCAGGAATCTTGTCGGCATAGGCCAACTCACTGATGTGGTACATCAACTCCTGGGCGCGTTCGATGGCAAAGGTGGGGATGATCACATTGCCCCCACGCTTGAACGTGTCATTGATGATCCGCCCAAGCTGCACGTCCACCGGCCCGGCATCGCGGTGATTGCGATCCCCATAGGTCGACTCCATGACAACAATCTCAGCGGTGTCGATCTTGCCCGGATCGCGGATCAGGGGTTTACCATGCTGACCAATATCGCCGGAGAAGACGACCTTGCGGATTTCATTGTTGTCTTTGATCTCAAATAACAGTGACGCGGACCCGAGAATGTGACCGGCTTCGATGAACGTCAGCGTGACATTTTCGTTGAGCGTCAACGGCTTGTCGTAGGGATACCCCTTGAGCAGGGGGACCGTCCGCTGGGCCTGTTCGACGGTGTACAACGGCACAACGGGGTGCGGACCCTTGTGGCCTTTTTTGCGGTGTCGCTTGAGTTTGTACTTGGCGTCTTCTTCCTGAATCCGACCTGAATCGAGCATGACCAACGCGGCCAACTCCACGGTGGGTTCGGTGGCCAGGATCGGTTTGTCGGTAAAGCCTTGATCCACCAGGCGTGGCAACGTGCCCACGTGATCCAGATGGGCATGCGTCAAAACCACCGCATCGAGCTTGGCAGGATCGAACGGGAAGGCATCCCAGTTGCGGGACTGATATTCACGTTCCTGGAACAGACCACAATCAATGAGCAACTTCAAACCGCCGGCTTCGAGGAAATACCTTGAGCCAGTGACTTGTTTGGAGGCGCCGAGAAAGGTGATCTTTATTGCCATAACGGTGTCATTGATAAGAACTTGACGTGCATAGTAATGGTTTCTGAACACGATTCAAAGCGGAATTGATCTTTTGAGCAAAAAAACATGTCCAAGATGGCCGAATGGTTATCCATTTTGACATGTTCGTAAAGTCGACCTGTTAGTGGGTCGATGTAAAAACAGAGAATCTGGGTAACTTTGGGCAAGCAGGCAAACCTGATCGCCCGAGAGACGCACAGATTTGGGGAGAAAAATCATGGTAAGTAGTGACAATGGCGACCTCGCCGACAAGCAGGTCTATACCACCGGTGAAGCTGCTGATATCTGCAAGATTTCACAGCAAACCATCATCCGATGCTTCGACAAGGGCAAGCTCAAGGGATTCCGCGTCCCGGGGAGCAAGTTCCGTCGGATTCCGCGCGAAGAGCTCATTCGCTTCATGCGCGAAAATGACATTCCCACCGAACAGCTCGAAGGCTCGCGCAAGCGCCTGCTCATCGTGGATGACGATGAACAGATTCGCGAATTGTTCGTGGACATGCTCAGCGATGATGACCGCTTCACCATCAAGACAGCCTCGACCGGCTATGACGCTGGCATCCTCACCGAACAGTTCAAACCTGATCTGATGATTCTGGACTACATGCTGCCGGACATTAACGGCAATGTCGTCTGCAAGACTGTCCGCGAAAATCCCAACGTCGCAGGCATGAAGATCATCATCGTTTCAGGCGTGGCTGATCAGCGTGAAGTCCAGCAGCTCATGTCCGCCGGTGCCGACGCCTTCGTCAAGAAGCCGTTCTCCATCGACGAGTTGCTCAACCGCATCGGCGAATTGCTGGGCGTGTGAGATAAAACTTTCATGTGATGTCTTGGAGAAGACGACCATTGACTGGTAACAGTGACCAATCCCGATCCGCACACATCGAGCTGATTCTCCGTCAGGTCGAAGCCTTGCCCACTCTCCCCGCCGTGGCCATGCGGATTCTGTCGCTTACCGCCAACGATCAATCGCACATTCAGGAAGTCGTGGACCTGATCACCACGGACCCCGCACTCACCGCCAAGGTGCTCTCGCTCTGTCGTGCAGCAGACCTTGGCATCCGTCATGAAGTCATGACCGTCGAACGCGCGGTGACCTTGCTGGGCTTTAATGCCATCCGCAATGCCGTGCTGTCCATGAAGGTGTTCGACACCTTTGGCAGTAATGGTCAACCGCAAACTGAAGTCCAACCCTTAAGCCGATTCGACCGTCCCGGTTTCTGGCGGCATAGTGTCGCCGTCGCCGTGGCTGCCGAGAACATCGCCCGCGCCCATCCCGATATCCGTGACATCACGCCTTCGGACGCCTTTGTCTGCGGCCTATTGCATGACATGGGTAAACTCGCGCTGGATATGCTTCTTCCCAAGAGTTACGACCGCGTCATTGAATTGACCGAACTCAATCAGGGCAACATCGCTGAACTCGAACGCCGCATCGTCGGTATTGATCACCATACCGCAGGTAAACGTCTTGCTGAGCAGTGGCGATTGCCGCATAAACTCCAGGACTGTATCTGGCTTCATGGTGCGGACTACGCAACGCTACCTCAACTTGAACATAAACGTCTCGTCGGGCTCATCAGTCTGGCGGACCTGATCGTGCGTCGTCAGCATCTTGGTTTTTCAGGCAATTTCAACGTCAAGGAATCAACCGGTAAACTTGCTGAAGAACTCGGGCTTCATGTTGAGTTGGTTGAAGATATCGAAAAATCACTGCTCGAAGAAGTCGAACGTCGCTCGGAAGTTTTAGGACTTGGCGAAGCACCGACCCGCGAGCTTTACCACGAATCCATCCAACGCGCTAACGAAGAACTGGGGCGACTCAACTCTGCGCTGGAGCGACGCTCGCGCATTGCTGTCTCCCAGGCTCGGATTCTCGAAGCAGTGACACAGTTCCATGCAGAAGCCGTCCCCGGCCGCAGTGTGCCCGATGTGGTGCATGCTGTTGCACGCAATGCCCGACATGTGCTTGATGAGGGTTTCATGGCCATGATCTGGCAGCCTCAGTCAGGCGATGCACAGCATAAATGGATGGTGATGCAATTTGGCTTTAATGCGCGCCCGATGCGTTCGGAGTTGATCGCGCCGCCACCGCATGCACCCAATCTCGATGAGCTTGATCCGATGGGGCCTGCTGCCATGAATCTGGTGAGTATTATCCCGTGGGTCAGCGATTATCTGATCGAAGCACCGGATGTACGCAAGATTCAGATGCTTCCCTTGAGTTGTGGTTGGGGGACAGCAGCATTGATGCTTCATGACCGGACGAGTCTCCCGCAATGGCAGCATCTCTCCGCGTTAACCAGCACCTGGGGCGCAGCCATCGCAGCCGTATCACAGCATGAAGGCGCCCGCCGTCTGGGTGAACAACTCGCTCAAGCCAATCTCGCGCTGGCCGATGCTCAGGATGCGCTCTTACGTAATGAGTCGATGGCAAGACTTGGTGAGATGGCTGCCGGCGCAGCTCATGAAATGAACAATCCGTTGGCCGTGATCTCTGGGCGAAGCCAGTTGCTCGTTCGTGAATTGCCCGAAGGTTCAACGCCACGAAAACACGCTCAGACCATTGTTGAGCAATCGCATCGTCTGAGTAATCTTATCACAGCTTTGAAACTATTCACCGAGCCGGCGCAGCCCAACAAGGAAACCGCCAATCTCGGGCAGTTACTTGATCATGCCATTGATCAGGTCAAACACAAGCTTGATAAGTTGGCGGATCAGATCCAGGTGGACATCAGTTTACCTGAGTCATTACCCGACGTTGCTGTCGATGTTCAGCAGATTGAGCAGGCCATCAGTGAGTTGATTCTCAATGCTGTGGAAGCGGATGGCAAGCATCATGCCAGCATCAAAGCCATGCTTAGTGATGATCGACGGTCATTGAATTTGGAAGTGACCGATAACGGGCCGGGAATGGATGCACACACGTTGCAACATGCGATGGACCCGTTCTTTTCAGCCAAACCTGCCGGACGCCAGATGGGGATGGGCCTGACGCGCGCCCGGCAATTGATCGCCGCACACGGTGGTCAGGTTGGGTTATGCAGCGCATTAGACAAAGGTACGACAGTAACTTTGTCATTGCCACTCGATTTGAGTTGAAAATAAGCCGATAGACACCAGTGGAGGAAAGACCCGAGGGGGGAAACGGATCGCGAGATTCGGCCCGGGTTCACTTGAAAACGTGATGAGATTGAGACCCTCATCGACAGCGTATTTCAAGGAGTGAGATGCACAGACTTTTGTTCAAGGATGTGCAGGAGAAAGTTTTGACCAGCGAATACCCAAACTCTGCGGATCATTCATCGCAGCCCAAGTCCGCTGACGCCGTGTCGCCATCACCGACTGCAAAGTCGCGTCGCAAACCGGCGAGTTGGCGGGCCTTGCTCGTGGATGTTGACCCACAAGCGCATGAGCAGCTTCAGTCTTCTCTGAAGCAGATTGCTGCCTGCAAGCTTGAGGCTGTCAGTGATATCAATCAGGCCATGGAGGACCTGTCGCATCATCGCTATGACGTGGTGATCGCCTGTGCCGACCAGAATGAAGCTGCGACACTTGAAGTGCTCAAGCAGATTCAAGCCAAACACCCCACCACCGAATCCATTCTCATCAGCAAGGAACTGCCCTCTGCGGATATGCTTTTCAAAGCGATGCGCAACGGTGCTTCTGACGTGCTTTGCATGCCGCTGAACAATGACGATTTGATGTCGCGTTTGAAGTTGGCCCACAACCGTGCGGTCTCCAAACGTCGTGAACGTCGCAAGATTCGCAAGCTCCAGAAAACCTGTGACAAGCTCACGCAGGCTCATCAGGATGTCAGCCGTCAGGTGGATGTGCTCTGTAATGACCTTGTGACTGCGTATCACGATCTTGCTTCACAGATGCACGAAACTGTTCAGAACAATGACTTCTTGTCCTACGTGGGCAATGAACTTGATCTGGAACACGTGCTTCGTCGCACACTTGAATACGTGCTCGAAAAAGCAGGTCCGACCAATGCTGCGTTGTTCCTGCCTGCCATGGCTGATGAATATTCACTGGGTGGTTATGTGAATCTCGACGGTTCGCGCGAGTCGACAACGATGATTCTCCAGCACCTTGCTGACGTTGTTGCACCCAAGATGGCAGAACGTGATCATGTGCTGCACATCACCGACAACGAAACCATGGGCAAGTGGATCGGTGCCGACGCCGCGTATCTGGAAGATGCTCACGTGTTGGCGGTTCGCTGTCAGCATGAAGAGGAAACACTTGCCGTGTTGATTGCTTTCCGAGATCAGTCCACACCGTTTGCCCCTGAGATGGTTCAGACCTTTGAAGCCATCTCCACCTTGCTGGCCGAACAACTCTCCCGCGTCATTCGAATCCATCACCGCCATTTACCGCATAGCGTTGAAGGTGATGACGAACCGGCGTTTGGATTTTAATATCAAATATTAACCACAGAGACACAGAGTCACAGAGAAAGACATTCACAGAGAGTGTCTTTCTTTTTTTTCGGGCTCTGTGCCTCTGTGTCTCTGTGGTTCAAAAAATGTCTTGAACAGAAAAGTTAAAAACCCGGTAAACTATCGCCCATGTCAACCAAGAAAAAAACGAATCAGAACACATCGTCCGCATCCTCCGCCAAGCCTTGGGAACATGCCAAGAGTGGGGCGGGGTCTGCTCATGATCCGCTTGCTGCACGCTTTGTTGAATCCATCAGCTATGACACCCGCATGTACAAGCAGGACATCATTGGCTCGGTCGCCCATGCCACGATGCTTGCTGAAGTTGGCCTGATCACCAAGAAAGAGCTTGCCCAGATCAAACGTGGTCTGAACGAGATCAAGAAAGAGATCGACGAACAAGGCCAAAGCTGGCCGGGGTGGAAGGTCGAACTGGAAGACGTGCACATGTGTGTCGAAGCTGCCCTCATTGCCAAGGTCGGCGATGCAGGCCGCAAGCTCCACACTGGTCGCAGCCGTAATGATCAGGTTGCTTTGGACCTCAAACTTTGGATCGAAGATGCCGCTGCCGATTTGGACAAGCAGTTCACTGCGTTGTTCAAAGCCTTTGTTGGCTTGGCTAAACGGGATGGCAAGATCGTCATGCCGTCCTATACACACTTGCAACGTGCTCAGCCTATCTGCGTGGGTGGTGAACTCGTTGCCTGGCTGTCTGCACTGGAACGCTGTCAGCAGCGCATCACTGCTTTACGAGCAGTCAACAAACAAAACCCATTGGGCTCGGGCGCCATTGCCGGTTCGGGCTTGCCACTGGATCGCTCCATCACCGCGGGCTTACTCCCCGTTGGTCCGGCAACGCCCAACAGCATCGACGGCACGGCATCACGTGACGCTGCCTTGGATATGGTCTACTCCCTCGCCATGATCAGCCAAACGCTTTCACGTCTTGCTGAGCAGTGGATCATCTACATGTCCGAGGAGTTTGGTTTCCTGAAAATCGGTGAAGCTTACACCACCGGCTCATCGATGATGCCCCAGAAACGTAACCCCGATATGCTCGAACTCATCCGCGGGCGATGTGGCAATGTCTATGGGAATCTCGTGGCCATGCTCACCATGGTCAAGGGCACGCCCATTGCCTACAACCGCGATCTCCAGGAAGACAAGCGTCATCTCTTTGCAGCATTTGATATGGTCGCCGACTGTCTGGAAATGACAACGCGCATCGTCAAGTCTGCCAAATTCCAGGAAAAACGCATCAACGAACGCCTGCATCGTGGCTTCCTTGATGCCACCGCGTTGGCTGATTATCTGGTCACACGTAACGTTCCTTTCCGCACAGCCCATCAGGTCGTCGGCGCACTGGTCCGTGAATGTGAAGCTCAGAATCTCGATCAGCTCTCTGATCTGAAACTCGAAGACTTCAATAAAGCCTGCATCAACTCCGGCCAGAAAGCAGACACCTGCGATGCCGAAGTCTACGCATGGCTCGGTCCAGCCAATGTCGTCAAACGCTATCAAAGCTATGGCAACAGTGGTCTGAGCGGTTTTACCCAACAGATCAAGGTGTGGGAAAAACGACTGAAGAAATAGGGTTTGGGGTTTAGGGTTTGGGGTGTAGAGGCAAACCCCAAAACACTCAAGCGATTGCCTTGAATCTAAGCCCTACACCCTACACCCCAAACCCCGCT
>MDTD01093752.1_pt1 | contig 24259 bp, 24 predicted proteins | sample 811221 | NCBI WGS metagenome assembly MDTD01 (sample SAMN05326646, study PRJNA326480) | marine metagenome | isolation source: seawater | place: Pacific Ocean: South West | collected 2011 | reverse complement strand
TATTTACATCAAATGGCATTGGGGCTGCTTCATTAAAAATTTCTATACTATTCACCTCAATATCTATTTGGCCGGTGTTTAGTTTTGTATTAACTGCTTCTTCCGGTCGTAATCTCACTAAACCTTTAACACCAATAACATCCTCTAGACCTAACCTAAAAACACTCTTATATGCCTTTGAATTCAACTCTTGATTAAATACAATCTGAGTCTTTCCATATCTATCACGTAAATCAATGAAAATGAGTCCACCATGGTCTCTGCGCTTGGATATCCACCCATTAAGAATAACTTCTTTACCAGCATATTTTTTTGTCAACTCCCCACAATTATGACTTCTTTTTAACAATTTTATCTCCAATATAAATAAGAAAATTTATTATTAATTTGTATCCTAAAAATTAAATTTATGATTCAAAGGAATCATACTATTTTTTTAATAACCAACATGGAAATATCATCCTGATTTGAATGTCCCTTTAACCATTCAGAACCAAGTGTTTTCAATGATTTAATTATTTCATCTGAGCTTTTACCTACAGACTTATTTAAAGTTTTAGTAATTGCATCGTATCCCAATATTTCTTGATCTGGATTTATAGCCTCGGGTAACCCGTCCGACATCAAAACAATAATATCATCTTTTTCAAATTTATCAGAAAATACTTTAAATTTTGAATTAATTGATGTTCCTAATGGTAAACCACTTATATTAATTTCCTTCAATTTATTAATATTTCTTTTGTAATAGAAAATTGTCGGCATTGCAGAAGACGCAATTTCAAAATTATCATTATTTAATCTTAGAATTGTAAGGCTCATTCTATTCCTTCCAATTTCAATATTTCTAATAGTGTTATTTAGCTTCAATAAGATTTGATCTATATTATCATCAATATTGAGACTGTTTAACGCAGACTTGGTAATTGAAACAATATTACCCGCTACCATGCCATGACCTGTTGCATCACCTAAAACTGCAGTTGTTGTATTATCATTATTACTGTAAAAAAAATCATAATAGTCTCCACCAACTTCATCAGCTGTTTTTATATAGGCACTTATATCATAATTAATTGTCTTAGGCATTTCCGTAGGAAGTAAGTTAATTTGAAATAACCTTGCTGCTTCTAGCTCTTTTTTTTGCCTATTTAGCTCAATATTTTTTAATTTTTCAATTTTAGATCTTTCCTCTTGAACTTGTCTATCTTTTATAAAATACAGTCTTTGAGTATTTTCATTTGTCCATTTAACAAAAATACCATAGACAAACGGTATAACAACTAAATAACCTAATTGATATAAATTCATTGTACCTTCTTTTAAGAGTAAAATTGTAAAAGCTCCTGCGGAAAAAACAACTATAGTAAGACTATCCAAAAAGTTAATGGGGTGAATTACAAAAAAAATAAATATAACCATTGGTACAACGGCAACACCTACTGGGAAAGTAATTCCATTAGGAATACCATAAAAATAATAATGAATCGCGCCGTTTAACATGGACAATATACTTGCGTATAAAAAATAATCTCTATAATATTTTTTACGTAATTTTTTAGAAAATAAAATTGTATACGTAAGAATAAATGAAAAAACCTGTACAAAAATATATGTTGGTATTAGACCAAGTAATCTAAAATCATCAATTATAGCCGGAATAAATAAGATATGCATAACAATAATTATATTTCTTGTATAATTTTTTATCTTATCCCATTTATTTTCCTGATACTCACTTTCTAAATTTTTATCTACAAATGTGCAGCTTATTTTATTTAATTTCATAATTTTATTATTTTAACACGTTTAAGAATTTAAATTTTTGATCCATCATACTTAAGTAAAAAATTATCTGCCCATAATTTAAAATTTCCACTTAAAATTTTTTCGCGCATTTTTTTCATAAGGTAAACATAAAATTTTAGATTTTGCTGTGATGCAATTCTTAAACCCAAAACCTCATTTGTTCTAAATAAATGATGTAAGTATGCCTTGGAATATTGATTCCCATCAAACAAAAGACCTGAGTCATCAATTTCTGAAAAATCTGATCTATATTTTGCGTTTTTAATATTTATTTTTCCATTAGCAGTAAATAATTGACCATTTCTCGCATTTCTTGTGGGCATAACACAGTCAAACATATCAATCCCCCGGGCAACACACTTAACTAAATCTGATGGTGTTCCTACTCCCATTAAATATCTTGGCTTATCCACCGGCATAATCTCTCCCATATACTCAGTAGTATCAAGCATTTTTGTTTTCGGCTCACCTACAGCTAATCCACCTATAGCATAAGCTTCTGCATTTAATTGAATTAAATGTTCAAAAGAACGCATACGTAACTCAAGATCTGTTCCACCTTGAATTATAGGTATCAAAATTTGTTTATAGCCATATTTTGGTTCCTTTTTTCGGTAGTAATTCATTCCTCTTTTTGCCCACCTAGTAGTTATTTCTAATGCCTCTAACCAAGTTTTTTTATCAGCGTCTCCAGGCGGACAGACATCCAACATCATCATAAAATCAGATCCAATTGACCTCTGAATATCAATTACAGATTCCGGAGTCAAATAATGTTCACTCCCATCTAGGTGAGATTTAAAGATAACTCCCTTTTCCGTTATTTTTCTCAAACCATTTAAACTGAAAATTTGGAAGCCACCAGAATCTGTTAAAATTGCTTTATTCCAATTCATAAACTTATGTAAACCACCAATTTTTTCTAATATTTTAGTGCCGGGGCGAAGATATAAATGATATGTATTGCTTAATAAAATACTACTTGGTAAAGCCTGAATTTCTTCAGAAGACTTTGTTTTAACTGCACCATAGGTTCCAACCGGCATAAAGAAAGGAGTTTCTATTTTACCGTGATCAGAAAAAAGTCGTCCAGCTCTTGCTTTTGTCGAAGAACATGTTTTTTCTAAATTAAAGATTTTCAGAAAGCCAACTTACCCTTAGAAGTCAACGCCAATTGTTAAGAACCATGATTTATTTGAGTTGGCGCTTGAAAATGGATTCATTTCCCATGCATAGTCTAGTTGCCATGGAAGTCCAAAGAATATAAATCTAGGTCCAATACCATAAGTCCAAATAAAACCTTCTGGATTGGTTTCTTCCCAATATTCTTTTTCCCACTTAGGTAATACATCATTCCAGGTAAATCCAAAATCAGAAAATAAAACAGCACTAATTTGACCCAAATATTTAATTGCAGGGAAATAATATACAAGCAATGGTAAGCGTAACTCTAAATTCATTAAAAAAGTACCATAACCATATTTTTGGTTAATATGGGCTCCTCTCAGTGGCATTACATATTCAGAAAAATAAACAGACTCCAAATCATAATTTACACTATCATTATATGAATAATAATTAGATCCATAAGACGATAGCAACCATGGTATTCCCCCCATCTTAAATAATTGAGCATTTTGGCCAATACTATATCCTGAGTAAACTCTTCCACCAAGACTTACACCATTTTCTAAGGGATAATATTTTCGATAATCTAATATTAATGATTGAAACGATATTCCGTTAGAACCAATCTTTGGACTAAATTTGAAACTTAAATTTGCTCTAGAACCTCTATTTGGAAATATGTAATCCCAAAGTGTATTATCCCAAACAATACTTAAAGATGGAATAAATGTAGACAATGAAGATCCGAAAATACCGTCTTTTTTTTCTTGTACGGTAATACCATATTCGGATTGACCAATTTCCCATAAAGAAACTTTTGACACACGACTAAATCTGGTATTTATATCATATCTTGTAAATCTAGAAATTGGATATGAGGCAGTAGCATTTAACATTAATTGTCTTAAATATGATTGATAATATATGAGTTCTCCTGGGTCTAATTGGTTATTTTCATTAGAATCCTCAAACTTATTTCTAAAATCACTATCCAAAAAGTTTATAGCTGTATGATAAAATAGTAAATTATAATCAATTTTCTTTGGCAAGTACCTATAATAAAGATAATAATCCGAATTCTTTAATGATGTAATTTGCATTTGGGTACCAAGATAAATCTTATGATCTCCTAAAATATCACTCCAAAGAAAAGAAGCCATGGCTTTTGGCGTGTAAAGACTATTGTAAGAGGCATAACCTTGAGCTAAATCAAGCGAAAATCTTGTTAAATATTTCTTTTCAATGAAATTCCCCTCAGAATTTAATCTAGCAGAATCAGATATTTCAATATCTCTTACTTCGATGGGTTCTATTTTTTTACCTCTCTCGAAAACGTAGTTTTTAAATTTATCACTGTAATCCAACTTGTCTTCTGGTTTTTTTGACAAACGAAAATCTACTTGAGATTCTTCATTCACCCACTTTAATGTTTCCAAACTCATGTCTTTATCTAAATCTTGTAAAGGATTCAAATACATGTAAATATCATATCCACTGTTTTCAAATCCAGAAAATACAAGCTTCGTATATTTAGAATCCCAATTTAATTGTGATATTCCAGTCAAAACATTCGTTATAGCCTTTGGATTTTCAAATTGAGTATTTAAAATATAAATATTATTTATCCCTGTCCTATCAGAAGTGAATGCTATATTCCCATCAGAGTCCATAACAGGATATCCTTCATTCCAACTAGTATTGGTAATTCTTGAAATTTCATTGCTATTTTTATTTATAGAGTAGATATCCATTTGATCAATTGAATGCTTTTTTATTGAGTTTGGCTTAGATTTATCTAAGTAGTTTTGTCTGTCTGAAATAAAGAGCAGCTCCGTACCGTTTGGGTTCCATGAAACATGGTCATCTGAAAACCAATCATCCGTTATATTTTTAATTTTTTGAGTATTAATATCAAAAATATAAATATCACTTTTTATACCGTTATTACCAATAAATGCAATTTCATCACCCACTGGACTCCAAGAAGGTCTAAATATACCTTCAAGTCCTAACCTAAATTTTTTTGTTTTTTTTGTCTCTAAGTTATATATAAATAAAGCATCAGATTTACCAGATTTAGCTGAAAAAGCTAAATTTTTACCGGTCGGAGACCATGTAATTCCAGGTTTTAATATGTGAAGTTCTTCATATTCTGAATTTCTTTCTCCTTGAATAATTTTATCTAAAAACTTACCAGTTTGTGGAGAAATAATGTAAAGAGCCATATTGCCATTTTTATTTGAGTATATAGCTATTTTACTACCATCTGGAGAAATTGCTGGTGCAATATTATAATTGTTCCCTATATCTTTATTATTTGTTAATCTTCTAGAAAACTCATATAAATTTGATTTACCTGTAATCTCAGGGAAATATGTTTTTTTTAAATATTCATGCCACTGTACGTTAATTTCAGACAACTTCATCCCTAGGGCTTCGAAAACACCGGATTCTACATTTTTCTTTCTTTTAATTTGAAAAAATATTTCTGCTATAGCCTCTTCACCCCATTTCTTTGTAATAAATCGCCATACTGATTGTCCCCCTCGATATGCTAAATAACCATTTAATTGGTTTAAATTTGGTAATTGTCCATAATTGATAACCATGTCTCTCAACCACATATCTGATCCTGTATTCCAATTACTTGATAAATGTTCCGCTAGACCCTCATTCATCCACAGAGGTATGATATAATTAATTTGCCTTGTTACAAGATTTTGTAAACTCCCACCATACATATAATCATTTATGAATACATGGACTAATTCATGATGAATTACATGCTTAAATTCTTTATGTGAACCATCAAATGGTATTACAAATCTATTTTTATATAATTCAGTTACACCTCCAATGCCCTCGTAAAGATATGAATCTATTACATTTGTCTGCTGAAAGTCGTTATGTGAATTGTAAACGATAATAGAATATCTGTTTGTTAAGTCCCAATTAAGATATTTTGATATTATTTGATATGCCTTCTCAGACTCATAAGCAACATACTCTGCATTAGGTTTTCCAATATCATAATAATATATATCAAAATGTGATGACTGAATGTAATACCAATCGAAATCATCATACTGGACAATGTTCTGTCCAAACTGGCAAAAAACTAATGTAGTAATTGAAAAAAATTTTATAATGCTTTTTATCATATTTTTAGTTTTAAATTAATTTAAATTTTGCTTATGTTTTCAATATATTAAACTAAGCATTATTTTAATTCCAAATAGAGAAAATTTTGTTTCTTTGTGTATAAAAAATATGAAAAAAATATAATACCTGAAATCTTAACCAAATGAAACTACCAATTTATTTTGTGTCAGATAATCATTTCCAATTTTCTGAAAATAAAAATGAATTATTACGTAGAAAATTAATTTTCAATTTATTTGATAAAATTGAGTCAACAAATGGAACTCTTATTATTGGTGGTGACTTTTTCGATTTCTGGTATGATTATGGTGATGAACAAATTCCTGGATATGAAAATATATTTAATGCCTTAAGTAAACTTTATTCGCGCGGCATTGATATTCACTATGTTTTAGGAAACCATGATTTTTGGGATTTTGGTTATTTTAACAATAAATTTGGTGCAAAATTATATAGACAAAATCTTGAGTTTAAAATTGAAAACGAAAGAATTTTAGTAACGCATGGAGATGGGCTACTAAGAAAAGATCATGGCTACAGACTTATGCGGAAAGTAATAAGACATCCTTTATCTATTTTTCTTTTTGGTTTACTTCGATCTAATATTGGATGTAAACTAGCAAATAGGATATCTAAAACAAGCCGACATTTTAACAATGATTATCAAGATGATAATGAAAATATAATTAAAAAAGATATCACTAAATTCGCTAAAATTAAATTTAAAGACAATTATGATACAATCTTAGTAGGGCATTATCACCGGTTAGGAATTGATAAACATGGTAAAAAACGTTTGATTTGGATGGGTGATTGGATAAAATTTTTTTCTGTCACAATTCGGGACGAAAAGGGTTGGAAACAATTAAATTGGAATTACTTTTCTGATAAATGATTACATTTTAATAATAAAAAATTGGAATTATTCATATGTACAAAAAACATATATTTATAATTATAACATTGGTTTTACATAGTGGGTGTGCCACAAATAGTACAATATTCTCTTTGGAGGAAGTTGAAAAACAACGTCTAGCGTATATTGACGGTAAAGATAATGCTGTTGCTGAGTTAGTTAAAATTTTTCAAGATCAAGCACAAGCTACCGATGTTCGAATGGCTGCACTAAAAGCACTCAAAGATAGTAAACATCCTTTGGCAATTGAGGCCGTCCAACAAACTGTTAACGGAAGTAACTTAATTAATTTGGATCTCATGATTGAATCTATTGATTTACTCAAAAAATTTGGTGATGAATATACAAATCCATATTTGACAAATGGTTTAATGAAAACAGAAGATAAAATATTCGAGGCTAGAGGTGCCTACATGAGTGCAATCAGCACCGTTGGAACTAAAGATGCTATAACAACCTTGCTTGAACTATATGAAATAAACAAGAGACAGCAAGTCAGAATGGACTCTTTACTAACTTACACACTCGGATCAATGAAAGATTCTAGAGTTATTCCGTGGCTCATAGCTATTTCAAGAGATATAAATATTGATGTTTCTGTGAGAAGTATTGCAATTGATATTTTAAGTAAAAAAGAAGGTCCTGAAGTTACCAATTACTTTATAGACATGTTAGGAGATCCAAAAACCAATTTAAGAGCAAAAGAATTTGCTCTTCAAGCAATGGGAGATATCGAAGAAAGTCAAATTCTAACATCAATATTATCTGCATATAATCAAGGAAAGGCAGAATATTCAATGCTTTTAAATCACCTACTGAATGCTGTTGCTGAATTTAAAGACCCTTCTCTAATTGAACCACTTAAAGAAATAGTTAAATCTGAAGATTATCCTCAAAACATGAGGTTAAGAGCGCTGCAAGCGGTATCAGACTTTAATGATGAATCTATAATTCCTGAGATAATAACAATCTTAGAAGATCCTAATAATTACATATTTTATCCTGAAATTTTAGATATGCTGAAGAAAATGAAAAAGTTAGATGAATACAAAAATAGTTTAAGAATTGCAGCCTTTAAAGCATACAGGCTAAAAGGAGATCATAATTAATGAAAAAATTAAACATAATTTTAATATTATTATTGTTGTCAGGATGCTCTCTTTTAAAAAGGAACATTCCAGATCCAGAAAAAAAACAAAATAAAGATATACTAGAAACAGTTGAAGAAGTAGAAAAAGAAATAGGTGAAACGCCATTTATAGAAGACTCTGAGTCTAATATTGTAGAAACAAACCTAGTGATGTCTGGTTCATTTTATCCTGTTAAGGAATCACTTGATGATATCAGGAGAGAAATGAATGAATTAAAAGCAAGAATTGTTGAATATGAAACGAGAGTTACTATTCCAACTGTTGATCATGATATGTTTAAAATGGTAAAAGCACCTCATTTGAAACATCGGATTACTTTATCAAATGGAACAATAGTTCATGGTAACATCTTGCGTGAAGATTCTGAAAAAATGACTGTAGAAACTCAACTAGGGCAAATAACATTGGATAAAGCAACTATAGAAGAATTTTCTGAAGTTTCAGAACCAACTGCTGATATTAAAATGCATGGTAAATTTTCTGGTCCTGAACAAAGAAATAATGGTGAAAGTTTTATATATTCAGGATCTTTAATAAACAGTGGGAAGTTTAAGGCTGAATTTGTTCGTGTTGTGTTTAAAGTTTGGAATGAAAAAACAGAGTTGATCGCTATTGATTCAGCATTTGTTAATGGATCTAACACAAAGTATTCAAGTGGAGTTATCACTGACAGTTCTCTGAAGCCTGGTGAAATTGGTACATTTTCGGTTAATGTGAATCTTCCTAAAAATAGTAAATATGAATATGAGACTTATGACATTTCTTGGGAAGATGGAAAATAATTCAATTTAATAAATATTTTTGCATAAAATTACGAGAGAATTCAAAGGATTTTTTTCTTGACTCTAGATGTCCGCCATATGTGGGACCTCTCTCAGCACATGTAGCAAACCCAATTTTTTGAAGAAGAGGGTTAGACATGGGAATGTTTATATAATTCATTAAAACTTCACCTTGATCAGATAATTTAAATCTACAATCAGAAAACTTATATCCATTTTTTGCAATATTTAAACCATCTTCTCTATCAAATGAATGGTGCGCATTCTTATATATTGTTATATCTGCATTTAGTCCGTTTTTTTTCATCAAATTAATTAGCTCTTTACATGCAGATGAAGGTACCCAATCATCTAATTCACCTATCAAAATATGAATTGGAGAGGAGGAATAGTTTAAGTTATCAGATCTTATGAAACAAGGTGGGTAATATGATAGATGTGCAGCAAATTCGTAATTTGAATTTATTGCTTCTATAATTGGTTTCCAAGCTGCAAGCAATGCAACACCTCCTCCAAGACTCCATCCTGTGATTGCAACTTTTTCAATATCAATCTTCGTATTCTCACTTATTTTTTCCAAAGCTTTATAACTATCTAAAACAATCATAGCTGTTGTAACTGTGTTTTGTGTACCTACTGTTGAAGTTACATTACGGCTAGAGAAACTTTCTAACATGAGCGTTGCTATGCCCATATCCCTATACATTTTCAAATATCTTAGATGATGATCACCCCATCCATAACTTCCTGCGGCTCCAATTACAAGAGGTATTTTTTTTTTATTTATATCAGCAGGATATTCTAATATTGCTGTTACTAATTGTAATTTTTGTGTATCTAATTCAACAATAATATCTTTTAATGAAAATGGATTAGCACTCATGAATTCAATTTTTTCAACTTCTGAACGAGTATATGAAATTATAATACAGCATCCAAAAATTAATTTGCATAACAGTTTAAACATTAAAATCATATGTATTCAACTTTAATCTCCATGTCCAAATTGTTATGTAAAAACTTATTGCTAATACTAATGAACCATTACTTACATGCATCGTAGTAATCAAAATATCTCTAATAGACCATATAGAAAAAACACCTAAGATTATTTGGCCTATTGCAGTAATAAGAAGAATAAAAACAGGGATTTTCATTAAGTACTTATTTTTATTAAATTTATAAGTAGCAAAAAATAAGTAAATTATACCGGTAAAGACAACAAGAGCCCAAAATCTATGAGCAAAGTGTATCAACATTTTGAATGGAGTAATTGGCTCGAGATGCTCATCTAAAAGATGTCGATGTGTTAGTGTAGAATCAGAATTATCTATATTTTCCCAAATGAAATTATTTCTTAATTGATTATAATCATATAATTTATCTACAGTTGGTATTAAATCCCCATTCATTAAAGGGAAATCAAACGCAATCAGTCCAGATTCAGAATGTCGCATTAGTGCACCAAGAACAAGTTGAATCCAAATAAGTATGGTGATTATAAGTGAGATTTTAAATAATTTTGGACTTAAATTTTCTTTTGATTGTTTAATCCATTTTTTTGATGTGGATACTGTTAGCAACACAGTTAAACATAATGTTGTTTGAGCAATTGTACCATGAGAAGCGGAAATCCAAATTGGCAATAAAAAATGTACTGTTAAACCACCAAGAGTGCCTTGAAAAATTACTGTTCCCAAGGTTATAGCACTAATTCTCCGTATCCAACTTCTCTTTTCAACTGAGAGTATCCAAATTGTCTGAACTAATATAAGAAAACCTATAAATGATGCAAATAAACGATGACCATGTTCATATAAGACTCCTCCAACCATACTTGAAATTGGAAATAAAAACATATTTTCACCGTATGTAGTAGGCCAGTCTGGTACAGACAAACCAGACTCAGTACTTTTAACTAAAGCTCCAACAAATATTAAACAAAAGGTGCAGATAGTAGTGAAAAAGCACCAATAATGGAGGTATGGATGATATTTTCCGTGATGTGATGACATAAAAATGGGGTGAAAAAATCACCCCAAAGTCTTTTATTTTACTATATCTTTACTTTTTATTTTTTGAAGGTCTCTTAAAGGTAAAATTCACGTTATTTTTTCCATCTTTTACATTGACCTTCTGTGTGATTGCCCCCTTCATTTTAAATCTTTCTTGCCATGCAACAACTTCATATTCACCTGCAGGTACGCCTTCAATAGAATAATTTCCATTTTCATCAGTAACTGCGAAAAACCCATGATCAAAAACAGAAACCCATGATTTCATCCAAGGATGAACATCACATTTAATAGCAAATGGTTCTTCGACTTTTTCAAAAGATACTGTTTTTTCCTTAACAACTTTAGGCATAGCAAAGTTGAATGACGAGTTTGTTTTCGACATGGAGTGTATATTGTGAAGGGTCGCATCACTATTTTTAATAAGCAAATCTTCTCCTTTCATTACACCCAAAACATGAGGACTGTATATACACCCACTCTGATCTAAAACAGCAGGTGATTTTGGCTGACCGCCTTTCGCTCCTTTGACCCACACTAGTACATTTTTAATCTGATTTTTATCATTTAAAATAAGTTTTTCATCTAAAACTGGTTTTTCATGAGATGAACCGCAAACTGGATCTGCATTCATTTTTAGCTTCTTTCTTTTGGGTGCTTTACCATCAAAAGTCACATTTCCCGTGATTGTTCCACTAAAAACTAACGAAAAAGCTAACGCCAAAACAATACTAGTTTTGCTATTTAACATATTTTTCTCCTGGAATATTTTAAAATTAATTGAATAACTTAATACTAAATTTAATATTTAAAGGTTAATCGCACCAAACAAATAGAATAACATTTTTAGCTCTACATATAAGTATAAGATATTTTGTAAATTATAAACTGTTTTAAATACAAAAAGGATAGAAAATCAAACTATTCAAAGCATTTTTTCATCTCTCTAAACCAGAAATCACATTAATGGTTTTAGTTTCAACATGGTTTGGCTTTTATGCAGGCATGACAAAAATGAAACAAACTATTTATGATTTTGAATTTTTATCAATAATCTCTTTAATTTTAGGTTCACTTTTGTCATCGTGTGGTGCTGCAGCTCTAAATGAATTTTTTGAATCAGATCTAGACAAATTAATGGATAGAACCAAAAATAGACCTATCCCTTCAGGAGATATAAGTCCAAAAACAGGATTAATCTTTGGTATTGTAACATCGATATTAGGAGTTTTAATGTTATGGATATTTGTAAATAAAGGAGCAGCTATTTTATCAATATCAACGCTTATACTATACCTATTTATTTATACCCCACTCAAACAGAAAACACCCCTTAATACTATAGTTGGTGCACTTCCTGGAGCGATTCCTCCACTAGGAGGTTGGTATACTGCCACAGGTAATTTAGGAAAAGAAGCATGGATATTGTTCGCAATACTATTTACCTGGCAAATTCCACATTTTTTCTCAATTGCTTGGATATATAGAAAAGATTATGCTAGAGGTGGTTTTAAAATGTATTCGGACAAAACAAGCTTAATGACCTTCAGAGTATATATTTTTATTTTTACATTTTTAATGCTCTATTATAGTACATTACCAACATTAGTTGGCATCTCAGGCACATTTTATCTACTAACATCTATGATTTTAGGGGTGTTTTTCTTTTTTTCTAGTATGACTTTCATCGTAAAACAAAATGGTAAAAATGCTAAATACTTGCTTAAAACAACTATATTCTACTTGCCTCTACTACTGCTAATTTTTATTATAGATACAAGTTTTTTTCATTAAAGATTTTATCCTATAAGTCTTTTGCTGAGATATAAAAAGATCTTAATTTTAGTGGTACGAATTCAAATTCAAAATTATCTTTTGTAATTTTTTAATAAAACATTAGGAGAATGTATTGAGTCAAGGTGAACATAAAGAAGAGAGCTTTCTAGAAAAGTATATTTTTTCTCAGGACCATAAAGTCATCGGTATTCAATATGGTATTACAAGTTTAATATTTTTATTAATAGGCTTTTTGCTGATGGCTGTTATGAGATATCAACTAGCTTATCCAGACACACCAGTACCATTTATTGGCTTTTTATTAAGTGAAAATGGATTATTATCTCCTGATCAGTATAATGCTTTTGGTGCAATGCATGGAACAATAATGATATTTTTAGGTGTTGTACCAATGGTTGCAGGAGCCTTTGGAAATTATTTAGTTCCACTCCAAGTTGGAGCTCCTGATATGGCGTTCCCAAAATTAAATATGATGAGTTATTGGACTTATTTAGCTGGTGGTGTTATTATGTTTGCGAGCTTTTTCATGCCTTCTGGTCCTGCGGCATCAGGATGGACCATGTATCCTCCTCTAGCGGTAGTCGCAGATAATGGAGAAACCATTTGGTTGCTAGGTATGATTTTTTTAATAACATCTTCTTTAATGGGTTCTATGAATATCATTGTTACTATAGTTCAACTCAGACCCAAAGGTTTAACTTGGATGAGATTACCATTTTTTGTTTGGACACAATTAGTAACGGCATTTTTGCTTGTCCTTGCCTTTCCGCCATTAGAAGCAGCAGCGATTCTTCAGCTAATGGATCGCGAGTTTGCGACAAGTTTCTTTTTACCATCTGGATTAGTGCATGCAGGAGCACCTCTTGATGTAGCTGGAGGTGGTAGTCCGTTACTTTGGCAACATTTATTTTGGTTTCTAGCTCATCCTGAAGTCTATGTGTTAATTTTACCAGGCATGGGTATTGTGGCGGAAGTTGTGGCTAATAACACTCGTAAACCATTATGGGGATACAAAGCTCTAGTATATTCCTCTATATTCTTAGGGTTTATGTCATTTATGGTTTGGGCACACCATATGTTTTTAACAGGAATGGGGCAGGGTATGAGTGCTTTTTTCCAAACTACTACGATGATAATTTCTGTTCCTTCAGTAATAATTCTATCTGCCTTAATATTATCATTATATGGTGGATCCATAAGATTTAATACTCCAATGCTATTTGCAGTAGCATGGATGCCAATGTTTGGTATTGGTGGATTAACTGGTTTACCTCTTGGTTTAGCCCCAACTGATATTCATTTACATGATACATACTATGTCATTGGTCATTTCCATTATGTAGTCGCACCTGGGACCATTTTTGCTATATTTGCTGGTATATATTTTTGGTTTCCAAAAATAACAGGTAAAATGATGAATGAAACTCTAGGTAAAATACACTTTATTTTTTCACTAATTTGTATGAATGGTGTATTTATGCCCATGTTTATTCAGGGATTAGCAGGAGTCTCTAGACGGTTAGCCGACGGAGGACAGTCTTATGCACATGCGCAACACGTCTTAGAATGGAATGAGTTCATGTCTTGGTCTGCTTGGGGACTAGGTATGGCCCAAATACCATTTGTTGTAAACTTTTTCATGACTATTTTTAAGGCAAAAAGTTTGAATGCAGACCGAAATCCATGGAAAGCTACATCGATAGAATGGACTGCTTGTCCCTCACCTCCAGTAGCTCACGGAAATTTTGATAAAGAATTAGTTGTTTACAGAGGTGCCTACGAATATAGTGTTCCCAATGAAGAAAATGACTATCTACCTCAGACAGAAAAATAAGGTAAAAAATGATTGAAATACCATATAATGTAGAAACTAGACAAGAAACAGGGCTATACAACGCAAAACTTGGAATCTGGATATTTCTTGCATCTGAGATTATGCTATTTGGTGGTCTTTTTTCTGCATATATTCTATTGAGAGTTGGCTCACCCGTTTGGCCTCCAAACAGTGCTGAATTAAGTATACCTTTAGCCACATTAAACACTTTTAATTTAATTTTATCTAGCTGGACAGTTATAAAATCGTGGGTGGCATTGAAGGAAAATAATTTTAGTGAATTTAAAAAATACATGGGAATTACTCTGCTATGTACATTTTTCTTTTTAATAATAAAAGCAATTGAGTATACATCTAAATTTAACAGTGGTATTTATCCATCAACAGATAATTTTTACGGAATATATTTTACATTAACAGGCCTTCATGCATTACATGTTATAGGAGGTATATTTGTATTCGCATATTTGTGGGGCCCGGGATCAAAAATGTGGAAAACAGAGCCTGAAAGATTCACTAATAGGATTGAAGTATCTGGATTATATTGGCACTTCGTTGATTTGGTGTGGATCTTTCTTTTCCCAGTATTATACTTACTCAATTAGGAGAAAAAATGAGTTCTCATAACCTAGAAGATTCAAAACGTGTATATCTTAAAATTCTTTTTTCTTTATTTTTTTTGACTGTTGTAACTGTCGCCTTAACTAAAGTTCATTTTAATTCTTTTGCTTTAGCTATAGGAGTAGGATTATTAGTCGCTTGTATAAAAGGATTTCTTGTTGCTGCTAATTTTATGCATTTATTTGACGAAGTTAAGTCAATATATGGACTTTTAATCTTATGTCTTGTATTTTCTATACCTTTATTTTGCATACCTTTAATGTGGGAAAATAATCAAGTGAAGGAATACAAGAATGGTCCTTGGGTCGGTCATAAAGAAGAGATTAGAGAATTAAAAAATAAAAATAAAGGAGAAACTGATTATTAATGAGTCTTAAGTCATTTCACATCGTATATGCAGTATTGACAACTGTCCTATTCACATTTCTAACGATATTTTGCTTAAATTTATACAAAGATACTGATAAAATAATGCATCTAATTTTTGCTTTGTCGAACTTATTTTTTGTTATTCTTGGCATTTTATATTGTAGAAGATTTTTAATTAAATATAAATCTATAAGTTATTTATGATAAAACAAATTTTTTCATTATTTATTTTAATGCTTCCATCAGCTGTTTATCCCTGCGCTGTGTGCTTTGGAGATCCAGAATCACCAATGACAGACGGTATGAATAAGGCAATAATATTTCTACTTTCGATAATTTCCTTTATTTTGATAAGTGTCATCCTAATTGTCTCATATTTTTATCGTAGGTCTAAAATAATTAATTCAAATTTAAGGAATCAATAAATGATCGAACTTCTTGGTAAATTAAGTAATAATTTAGGTTTGCCGTCGGTCGCCTCAGACCATGCTCTTAAAATTGATTATATGAATGGATGGGTTCATTGGCTAATGTTAATCTTATTTTTAGGTTGGGGAATATTCTTTATATTTACTATCATTAGATTTAGAGCAAAATCTAACCCTGTTGCTGACTATGAAGGTGTAAAATCGAACTATAGCAAATATGCTGAAATTGGTGTTATTGGTTTTGAAGCATTTTTATTAATCGCATTTGCCTATCCTATTTGGGCTAGTTTAAAAACAAATGTACCAGAAGTTACCAATGAAATGGTTCAAGTAAGAGTAATTGCTCAGCAGTTTGCTTGGAATATTCATTATCCAGGTAATGATGGTAAATTTGGACCAACAAAGCCTGAATTAGTAGATGAAGAAACAAATCCTGTTGGTCTAGATAGATCTAGTCCTGCAGGAGCAGATGATATTGTTACTATAAATCAACTGCATTTACCTGTTAATAAAATGGCAATGATATATTTAACTTCAAAAGATGTGATACATAATTTTGCTCTTCCTGAAATGAGAGTAAAGCAAGACGCGATTCCAGGTATGAGTATTCCTATTTTCTTTACTCCAAATAAGACATCTAAAGAGTTCTTAACTGAAATTAGCGGAAGCCCAAGAGATGGGATGGGTTACGAGATTGCTTGTGCCCAACTATGTGGTAACTCGCATTATCGTATGAAAGGTTATTTAACTGTAGAAACTCAAGAAGAATTCGATGAATTTCTCGCTGAAGAAGCAGAATATTTAGATGACGATAGTGATGATGATGATTGGTAGTAGTTAATTATAATTCTTTGAGATCACCTATTAAATTGTTTAGCATATCTTTAGCATCTCCAAAAATCATAATTGAATTATCATAACCAAATAACTCGTTTTGTATACCAGAAAAACCAGGATTCATACTCCTTTTATTTATAATAACTGTCCTTGCTTTGTCAACATTTAATATTGGCATTCCATAAATTGGACTAGTTTTGTCATGCCTAGCAGCAGGGTTAACAACATCGTTTGCACCTAATATTAAGGCAACATCACAGTCCTCGAATTCAGTATTTATTTCATCTAAATCCTTTAATTGTTCATACGGTATATTGGCCTCAGCTAATAATACATTCATATGTCCGGGCATTCTACCTGCGACTGGATGTATTGCATATAGTACCTTCTTACCTTTTGATTCCAACCATTCTGCAACTTCTCTAACGGCGTGCTGTGCTTGTGCGACGGCTAATCCATAACCAGGAACAATAATAACTTTCTCGGCTGCCTCAAAAATCATAGCTCCTTCTTCAGTTGAATAACTTTTAATATTTAACTCTTGTCCATGGCCTAATTTTTCACTTTCGACATTGCTATCGATTGAACCAAATATGACATTTGTAATTGATCTATTCATACCTTTACACATAATTTGTGTCAATATTAAACCGGACGCTCCAACTAAAGCTCCACTAATTATTAAAGCGTTATTCATCAAAACAAACCCTGTTGCAGATGCTGCAATTCCAGAATAAGAATTTAACAATGATATAACTACAGGCATATCTGCACCACCTATTGGTATTGTAAGAGTAATTCCTAAAATCATAGAAAAAATAATTATAGCATAGAAGAATGTAACATTAGATACCTGGAATAAAATTGTAATTCCGACAGATATTAACGCTATTAATAATAAAAAATTAATTAGTTGGTGCCCCGGTAACGAAATTGACCTTCCAGAGATAAAACCTTGAAGCTTACCAAATGCAATAAAACTCCCTGATAAGGTTAAAGTACCAATAATAACTGAGAGCAAAATTGTTACTATTATGAATTTTGCTGGTGATTGCATATAAATATTATAAAACTCAGAACTTGCAATTAATGCTGAAGCACCACCACCAAGACCGTTGAATATTGCAACTAATTGCGGCATTTGAGTCATTTGGACTCTCTTTGCGGCTAAAAATCCAATCAAAGAGCCCAAAAAAAGTCCAAAAATTATTAATTCATATTTTAAAATATTTTCAGTATAAAGTGTTGATAAAATTGCAATTAACATTCCTAAGGCTGAAATAGCGTTACCTTTCCTAGCAGACCTTGGATGAGATAACATCTTAATTCCAATAATGAAAAAAACTGCACTAATTACATATGCAATATTAATATATTCCAATTTTTCTCCTACTTCTTTTTAAACATCTTAAGCATTCGATCGGTTACTAAAAATCCACCAACCACATTAATTGTTGCAAATATTAATGCCACTAAACCTAAATAAGTACCCAAAGAGCCTTCAACTTTAATTGCTAAAATTGCTCCTACAATGGCTATGCCAGATATAGCATTTGAACCTGACATTAAAGGTGTGTGTAATGTTGGAGGTACTTTATTGATAATTTCATTACCAACAAAAATAGCCAAAATAAAAACCGTGAGAATATCAATCATATCTATATTTTTCCTTTTTAAAAAAATCTTTTATTCAGTTTATAATTTTTCCATCATGTGTATATAATGAACCTGATACAATTTCATCCTTTAAATCAAATTCAAAATTTACTTGAGAGAAAACATGTTTAACTAAAGCAACTACATTTTTGGCATATAGTTGACTTGCATGAATCGGCATCGTTCCAGGAATATTAAAGGAGCCATCGATAATAACTCCATTTTTCTTATACACCTCACCAGGTTTAGTCAATGTACAATTTCCACCATTTTCAGATGCTAAATCCATTATTGCAGTGCCTCCTTTCATTGTCTCTACCATATCATCAGTAATTATTTTCGGGGCTGGCCTACCTGGAATAAGAGCTGTGGTTATCACTAAATCACTTTTTGAAATATGATTTTTTAATAATTCAGCCTGTTTTTTTTTATATTTTTCCGAAGTTTCTTTAGCATAACCTCCATCGCCAACTCCTTCATTTTCATCTGCTGGAACTTCAATAAATTTTGCTCCAAGACTTTCAACTTGCTCCTTAACCACTGGTCTTACATCGAAGGCTTCAACTTGTGCACCTAATCTTTTTGATGTAGCTATAGCTTGTAAACCTGCAACACCAGCTCCTATAATAAGTACTTTTGATGGCTGTATAGTACCCGCAGCGGTCATCAATAATGGCATATACTTACCAATATGTGTTGACCCAACCAATACTGCTTTGTACCCCGCAATATTACTTTGAGAACTCAAAGCATCCATTTTTTGAGCTAATGTAGTTCTTGGAATATTGTGCATTGAAAAACCGCTAATTTTTTTTTCAACTATTTTTTTAAGGGCTTCTTGCTCAATAGAAGTTTGAAAAAAAGAGATTAAAGCAGAGTTGTCTTTCATCAAGTCTACTTCATGAATATTTGTGTTTACGTCAAAAGTTGGTGCATTAACCTTTAAAACCAAATCTGCATTTTGAAGAGTTTCTTGTGCATTTTTTGTAATACTAGCCCCAGCTAATTGAAATTCCTTATCAGAGATAAAAGATTTGTCACCAGCACCTGATTCAATTTGTACTGAAAAACCTTTTTTTATATATTCCTTGACGGTTGAAGGTATAATAGCAATCCGACTTTCGTTTATATTGACTTCTTTTGGAATAGAAATAATCATGAAATCCCTTACTTATAAAATAAAAATAACCATTAAATTTACACAAATTATGATGCTTTGCATTATATCGAATTCAATTATTTTCTCAAATGAACATCACAATTAAATTTACTTAATCATGAAATAATAATTGATCTTTTGCTGCAAAATAACGTAGTAAATATAACATGTCCCTAATCATTATATTTAATAAAAGAGTTTCCATCCCATTTAAAACCATCCTCGGTAAATTGAATTAAATCTTCAAATCTCGTAATTTGATTTTTACATATATATTGAATAAATTTGCCCTTAATAGCTTTCCCAAAATGGCCAGCTGGTTTTTTTAAACCATCTTTTTCAATAATAAAATCAATGTTTATACAATCTTGATTTTGGGTGTATGCTTTTTTATGAATTTTTGGCAAAAGATCAATTATTTGATTTTCTTTTTTTAATTCCATAGTTAAAATCGAATTCCAAAATTTATATAACTTTAATACATTCATTTTTAATTTATAATTAGGAATAAGAGTAAATGGGCTAACCATACCAAACAAACCACTAAATATTAAAAAATATTCGTTAAAAAACTCTCTTTCTATTGAATTAAACGTTTCATATGAAATATTTGAAAAGACTACTCCAGAATATCTATTTATAGCAGGTGTACAAAGTGCCTCATTGATGTTTATATTTATGGCATGAATATGTTTCACTTTTTCTTTTTTAACTCCATACAATTTTACTAATTCTGAATCCTTAAGTAGTTTTAGCTTATTTAATATTATTTGAACATTTTCATTGAATTTATATTTAGAATCCTTGAACTGGATATTTGTTAAATTTTCTGATGTTTTGCCTTCACTAGGTGGAATTAGATATTTCATTTTAATTATTTAATTGATCCTTAATTATTTCAAAATATTAACATTAATATATAAATTTCTAAATATTGTTATCTATTTTTTAATTTTATAAGTGAATTATACCTTTATCATCATTGTTTACAAATTTTATTTTAATTAAACAATTTATCAAACTATATTAATATCTGCATAATATGAAAAGAAATTTATACAATAAAAAAAGTAAACAAGAATTATTATCAGATTTATACAGCGAAGATTTTAAACGTATAACAATATCATTTTATAAGTATGTCAAATTAACCAACATTCGTGAGCTAAGAAATAATATATATTTCAATTTTCACAGACTTAAAATACTTGGAAGAATATATATCGCAAATGAGGGGATCAACGCACAGATGAGCATACCCACACATAATATTAATAGATTTAAAAAATTATTATTTTCGTATCCAAGTTTTAAAAATATTCAATTTAAGAAAGCACTAAATCATGAATTATCGTTCATTAAATTGAGTGTAAAAGTAAAAAAAGAAATTGTTGCATACAAAATACCAGAGAATAAGTATGACATGAAAAAAGTAGGAAAACATTTAGATTATAGAGAATATCATAAAAAAATTAATAATGGAGCAATTATTGTTGATGTACGCAATCAATATGAAAGTGAAGTAGGTAAATTCAAAAATGCAATTACTCCAAATGTGGATCGTTCTGAAGAATTATTACCAACCGTAAAAAAAATGCTCAAAGGGCATGAAAATGAAACAGTTTTATTATACTGCACTGGTGGTATAAGATGCGAAAAAGCCTCATCTTATCTTATTAAAAATGGATTTAAAGATGTAAATCAACTTGATGGTGGAATAATTAAATATGCACATGATGTAAAAAAAAATAATATAAAATCAAAATTTATTGGAAAAAACTATGTATTTGATAATCGTTTAGGTGAAAATGTTACAGAAGACATAATTAGTAGGTGTCATCAATGTAATAATCCATCAAATAAACATATTGACTGTAAGAATCAATCATGCCATATTTTATTTATTCAATGTGATAAATGCTCAGTAAAATTCAATAATTGTTGTTCTAAAAGATGTTCAAATTTTATTCTGCTACCCAAAGAACAGCAAAAAAAAATTTTCAAAGAAGGAAAAATTAAATTTACTGCTCAAATTTCAAATAAAATGAAACCACGCTTAAACACAATGAATTTGGATGAATTAACTTAAAATAATTTTTGTGATTTCTGGTACAGTTCCTATTCTAATAGATGGACCCCAGAATCCTGTACCTTGGTTAATATATATTTTTGTTTTATTTCTCTGATGCAATCCTTTCAAAAAAGGATTTGCTAATCTAACTAAAAAACTAAATGGAATATATTGACCCCCATGCGTATGCCCTGAAAGCTGTAAATCATATCCAAATTTTTCAGCGTGATCTATGTCTTTGGGTTGATGTGCAAGTAATAATTTAAAATTAGAATTTTCATATCCCTTAATTGCCTTTTCCATGTTTGTTTTATGAGATTTTAAATAATATTTTGCAGTTCTATCTGGTATACCTGTAATTAGTAATGTTGAATTATTTATCTTCAATTGTTTACTTTCATTAATAAGTATTTTGAATCCAATATTTTGAATTTTATTTAACCAGCCGTTCAAATCAGAATAGTATTCATGATTACCAGTTACAAAATATTTACCATATTTTGATTTAATATTTTTCAGAGGGTCCATTTCTTTTCCATAATTTTCGACACTTCCATCAGCTGCATCTCCGGTAAAAACTACTATATCAGGTTTAAAACTGTTTATTTTATCCACAACTTGATTAATCATTTCAGCTTTAATTTGACTGCCTACATGTAAATCAGTAATATGTGCAATTTTAAAATTTTTCAGATCATCAGGTAAATTACTAAACTTAATTTTCCGAGTAATTATTTCCGGAATACGTAAACCATTGAAAATACCATAAATTGAAATTACTCCTCCAAATCCAGACAATATAGTTTTAATTGAAAGACCTAAAAATGCCTTTCTATTTGGATCAAAATTATTTTTTAATGGTAAAACTTTTGATATAAATGAAATGAAATCAATGCCTAAAAAAATAAAAAAAAGAATACTAAAAACACCCAATGATATATAAGAAACCCAAGTAAAATAATCTGAGTATTGTCCCTCAATTCTATTAATTCTTAGAAAAAAGGTGGTAATTGGTAATAAATACATTAATAAAAATAAAAACCACAAACTAATATTTGATAAATTTGAATAAGAATTTGGATTTATAAATCTCCAACCAGTATACAAATATAAAATAAATAGAATTAACGAAAACACTATGAAAAATTTCATGATATCTACCTTTGAAAAAATACAATTGAAGATTCTAAAATACCGTAATCTGTGTAGGTTTTTACTTTCATTTCATTATCTTTAGTCCAATAAAATAAATCTTTTTCTCCTTTCCTACCACTGGCAAACGAAATTGGTCTGTCAAAATCTTGGGGTAATTCAAGCTTCAAATCTGATCCAGTTAACCTTGAAAATGCTCTGGTTTGCATTTTACATCCAGAAAAAATCACTAATAATACAAACATATAAATTAATTTATACATACGGGTTTCCTTTTTAAAATTTAAAGATTAATTAATTTCAATTATTTTTAATATAATCAAATTTTGAGTTATATTATATCATGTTTAATAATAAAAGATTTATTAAAATTCTGTTGTTTACTTGTTTTTCATTTTCACTTTCATTCGAAAAAACAACAATTCAAGATAAAATTGAGCAAGTTAAGGTCCCCTCAAAACAAAATGATTTTAGAGTACACGAATTACACCAATATATTTTAAAAAATAAAAATATTTTTCATGACCATTTAGTTTTAATGTCGCATTCAAATTACACAACTATATTGAAAAATATAATTGAACAAATGGATCAAATTATTTCATATAACACGCACCAGCCTGTAATAAATAAAGATTTACTTAAAAATATAGGCATTAATTTCAATGAAATACATTTTATTGATTACAACCAACTTAAAATCATCATAAAAAATCAGTTAATAAAAAATAAAATTAAATCAATTATTTCAAAGAATAAATAATTACCACTTACAATTTTATACTACAATTTATTATTATAAATGATTTAAATAAAGATAGTTAAGTATGGATGAATTGAAATAATTGTTCATACATATAAAAAGGAATCACGATGTCTAAAAACATATTATTTACAAGTACAATTCTACTTTCTTCTTTATTTTCAACAGAAATTTATTTTGGAAATATTGACCAAGTATCAGGTACTGCTGAAATCTTATACAATACGGATCAGGATATAGGTGGTTTTCAATTTGATTTCACCGGCGGTAGTATAACTAGTGCCTATGGAGGAGAAGCAAATAATTCTGACTTTACAATAAATACCTCTTCCAACACAGTTTTAGGATTTTCATTTACTGCCGCAAGTTTGGCTAATGGTGATAGTTTAACATTAACAAATATTGAATTTATACCAAACCCTAATGTTTTAGAATTCTGTTTAGAAAATATTGTAATATCTGATACAGATGGTCTAAATATAGAATACAGTGTTGGGGCTTGTTATGATGTTTTACAATATGATTGCAACGGTGAACTTGGAGGATTAGCAGAAATTGATGAGTGTGGAGTTTGTGGGGGGAATGGTGTAATACAAGAATGTGGATGTG